>TARA_R110002167_G_scaffold366465_1_pt1 | contig 181643 bp, 170 predicted proteins | sample TARA_R110002167 | Tara Oceans TARA_R110002167 (sample SAMEA4398238) | marine metagenome | biome: Polar Biome; feature: [MES] marine water layer (ENVO:01000295) within the mesopelagic zone...; material: water (ENVO:00002006), including particulate matter (ENVO:01000060) such... | reverse complement strand
GACCACTTTATTTTAAATTTGATAATTTAGTCGGACGACAGTAATTATAAATAGTGATTTAATAGTATTAAAAAATGATATTAAAATTTATAAAAATAAATACCAATATTAATATTACAAATAATTGTAAACTACATTTTGTTTTAATACATTAGTTTATTGAGTGATAACTTACTTATTATCAATATTTCATGTAGCTTATAACATGAAAATATTATAGTAAAAAATGAATATAATAATATAAAAAAATGGATCATACCGTTTCTACTAAAATGTTTGTCTTTGATTAAAATTGGTGAACATTTAAAATAAGAATACAGTAATTTAATATCCCTGATACATAAATTAAATCACTCAATATACCCCTATTAACCTATAAAAATTTTGCCCTTATGGTAAATGAAGAAGACAGATTAAAAGAACTTGATTCTTATCAAGTTGTAGATACAGCTCCTGAAAAAGAGTTGGATGAATTGGCCAATATTGCAAAATTAATCTGTGATGTTCCATTTTCCTTTATAACCATTATAGATAAAAATGAGCAATGGTTAAAAGTAAATTCCGGGCTGAAATTCAATAAAACCAGTAGGAAAGATTCTTTCTGTCAATACGCCCTCAATAACCCTAACGAAGTGATGGTCGTGAATGATCTGACCAAAGATCTTAGGTTTAAGGACAACCCATTTGTTAAGGGCAACCCTAAAATACGTTTTTACGCCGGCGCTCCACTGGCCACACCAAGAGGGAATGTTTTGGGTACACTTTGTATTTTTGACCAAAAACCCAGAGAAATTTCAATCAATCATAGGAAAGCACTATTCGCCTTGGCAAAAAAAGCAATGGACCATCTCAATCACCGGAAATTAATTCTGGAACAAAAGAATAAGATTGAATCCAATGCAGACGAATTAAAAAAGTTAACAGATAATGTACCAATTGGGATTTTTTTACTAAAAAAGGATACAAATGGTAAGTTAAGTTTTGAGTTTTTAAACAGGGGTTTAAAAAATCTACAATTAGATATTAGTTATGAAAAATGGCAAAGTTCACCTGAGTTAGGTTTTGCGTTGGTACACCCTGAAGACAAGGAAAATTTTAGTAAAAATTTATTTGATTCTTTCAATAATTTGAAACCACTGTACACAGAATACCGATTCAAGTCGAAAAATGGATATAGGTGGCATTTTGTAACTGCCCAAGCACAGAAATCCAAGGATGGTAGTGTACGATTGTATGGTTGCTTTCAAGATATAAACAACCGTGTAGAGTTGGAAAAAGCAATTGAGCAAATTTCATTTGATATCTCTCATGTATTGAGAAAACCGGTTACCAGTTTATTGGGATTAACCCAATTGATCCATACCGAAAAAGTGATAAAAAAGGCCGAGTTGCGAGAGTATGTGGAACATATAAAATCAGTGTCCTTAGAATTGGACAGCTTCACAAGAGAACTGTACGCCATATACAATGAAAAAAGAAAAAAATTCAATACCATAAAGAAATAAAAAAACCTGCCAATTGGCAGGTTTTTAAATATTAGACAAAAGGTTTGTTTAGTTTTTTGACAAATAAGAAGCCACACCTTCTCTGGTCGCGCTCATTGCCTCTTTACCTTCTTCCCAGTTTGCAGGGCATACTTCTCCATATTTTTCAACGTGTCTTAGAGCATCAATTAGACGCAACATCTCGTCGATATTTCTTCCCAAAGGAAGGTCATTTACTGTTTCATGTCTAACTGTTCCTTCTTTGTCAATAAGGAAAGTAGCTCTGTAAGCAACAGGAAGGCCTTGGTACGTAAGTTCACCTTCTTCGTTGTAATTCCAATCTCCTGCAAGTACACCAAAGTTATGAGCTACAGTTTTTACCGGATCAGCAATGATAGGATAAGTAACCCCTTGGATTCCACCTTCCGCTTTTGGTGTATTTAACCAAGCAAGGTGAGACTCTTCTGTATCACAAGATGCGCCAATAACCGCTACTCCTCTTTTTTCAAATTCTTCTAATTTCTCTTGGAATGCAAGAATTTCAGTAGGACATACAAATGTAAAGTCCTTTGGGTAGAAAAAGAAAATAACATCTTTTTTACCGATAAATTGCTCTAAAGAGAAATCTTCAACTATTTCTTCTCCATCAATTACAGCAGGTACGCTAAATAAAGGTGCTTTTTTTCCAACTAATGACATAAAATAAAATTTAATTGTTATAGATAATTTAATGATTTTAAAAGAAAATTATTTTGTTTTTCCCTTAATTACCAACGATACTTCTTCAACTTCAAAACCATCAATTTGGTTCTCTTTGAAAAAAGTATGTAGCAATTCCTCCAAATCAGGATTTTTGTAATCTCGAATGTCGCTGCTTTCATTACAATACAGATGACTGTGCGTCTCCATCACAGGATCGAAACGCATCAAACCCTGGTCATCTCTGAACTTTTGCAGAATACCGGCGTTAACAAAGCTTTCTAAAGTTTTGTAAACAGTACCCATCGAGATACTCGGATTCTCTTCAGTAATCTGATTATAAACCATCTCCGCAGTAGGATGATCTTGAGAATTACACAAAGACCGATAAATCACCAACCGCTGGTGGGTAAATTTCATGCCCTTTGATGTAATCTTCTCTTTTAGTCTATCAACATTCATTTTTAGATAGGAATAATTCCTGTTTAGGATTCATTGTGCAAATGTAGGTAATATTTTATGAAATTCATATGGATAGTGCATTGATTTCCGTAATTTAACCTTTTAATAATCTAACCAATTCCTATTAAACCCTGCGGAACGCAGACAAATTACAGAAACTGATTGTTTTATGATAAAAGTATTGTTTATATGCTTAGGTAATATTTGCCGCTCACCATTGGCCGAAGCGCTTTTCAATCATAAAATTAAACAAAAAGGGTATGAAGATTATCTATGCTGCGATAGTTGCGGAACTTCAGATTATCACATAGGTGAATTACCCGATGAGAGAACCATGGCCTCTGCTGCAAAAAACGGCATCAAAATAAGTCACCGTGGAAGGCAACTTAACAGGACAGATTTCAGGGATTTTGATTACCTAATTGCCATGGATGATTCCAATATTCTGAACATTAAACAAGCAGCAGACCTACATAAGACAACAGTTAATAATCTGTTTTTGATGCGATCATTCCAAAAAAATGCTGCCTTTAGTGAAGTACCGGACCCCTACTACGGAGGTGTTGACGGGTTTCAGAAGGTTTATGAAATCCTTGACAGTTCTTTGGACGGCTTTATAGAATCCCTAGAAAAAAATCATCCCGAAATAGGCCAAAAGTAAATTAACTTACATTTCTATTGGTTGGCCAAATTTTTTAATGGGAGTTAAACTTTAAACAGCCATTGCACCAAATCAAGACTTCTTTGTTCTAGAATTAAATCGGCTTCCATTCTTCTGTAATGGTCCAATTCTACCGTAGTGGGGTTTTTAACCGTTATCAGCTTCAGCCCTCTATTCACCTTCACATGAAAAATATCCCTAAAGGCTTTGACGATTTGCTCATCAGTCAATGATACTGTGTTGATTACTATATTCAGATGGGCAGCAGCAGCTTGGGTCAATTGAATTTCTGCATGGATATCACCTGCCACATCATAAATATAATCAAAATGAAAACCTCCCAACATGGATAGATCTCTTATTCTAAGTTCAATAAGGATCAAATTGTTTTTTATTATGGTAATTGGTATTCTTGGGGCTTGCCCAAATGAACCAATTACTGTCCCAGGTTTGTCAGGGTCCAAAAATGATTGCACATAAAGAGATATTCCGTGCTTGCTTAATGGTTTTATCGTTTTTGGATGAATCACACTAGCCCCATAATAAGTCATCTCGGCAGCTTCTTCAAAATCAAGGTATTCGAATTTGACCGCATCAGGAAAGAGATCCGGATCGCCATTCAGGATACCTGCTACATCTTTCCAGATGGTAACTGACGAAGCTCCAAGGCTTACACCTAATATTGCAGCAGTAAAGTCTGACCCCTCTCTTCCAAGGGTTGTGGTGTTTCCTTGAAGATCCTTTCCTATAAAACCCTGGGTCACTACAGGAAATGTTTCAAGTTTTGGAATAAGTGCTTTTCTACAATGCTGCATGGTTAACGCCCAATCTACTTTAGCCATTTTGGTATGAGAATCCGTACTAATCAACTCTCGTGCATCTTGCCACAAACAGGAACAGCCAATCAGGCATAGGTATTCTTGAATTATTCTGGTGGAAATCAATTCACCATAGCCTATTATCTGGTCATAAAAAAAACCTTGATTATCTTTTATCGCAGTATTTTCCAGTGCACGATGCAGTTGAGCAAAATGATTTTCAACCCTTGCATAGATCGAATGATCTTCTTCAAACAAGCCTTTACATAGGTCCAAATGGTATTCCATCAATTCCAATAATGGCCTACTAAATTCCTTATTTTCAAAGGATAAGCTAATAAGTTCTTCTAGTCTATCCGTTGTTTTTCCGGCTGCAGAAACAACTATTACCAAGTTATTTACCCATCGACTTTTGAGTAACTGTGCAATTCTTTGAATTGCTTTGGCGTCTTTTATAGACGCTCCACCAAATTTATAAACCAAAGGTTGTATCATGAAAATAGAAAGGAAAAAGTAATTTTTTAACGATAATCTATTAACTTCAAAGGTATGAAGACACAGCCTTACAAACAAGATACGCAAAACCTGGCATATAATGTTGGGGTTACATTGGATAGATTTATCAAAAGTAAACAAGAAGATTTCCCATTTGCTTCGGGAGAATTATCCCAACTATTGAGAGACATTGCTTTGGCGGCAAAAATTGTTTCCCGAGAAATTAGCAGGGCCGGTTTGTCAGATGTAACAGGAGCTTTTGGACAAATTAACGTTCAAGGGGAAGAACAACAAAAATTAGATGTAATTGCGGATGTTCGTTTTACCAGAGCCCTCACCAAAGGAGGAGAAGTTTGTGCCATCGTTTCTGAAGAAGAGGATTTGGTCATCGATCTACAAAATAGCAAAGGCAAATATGTGGTTGCCATTGACCCCTTAGACGGCTCTTCAAACATAGACGTAAATGTTTCTATAGGCACAGTTTTTTCTATATACAGGAGAGTAACTCCTTCAGGTTCACCGATACAGGAAGAGGATGTTTTGCAAAAAGGCCGTGAACAAGTTGCAGCTGGCTATGTGCTATACGGTTCCTCCACCATGCTGGTATATTCTACAGGAAATGGAGCCAATGGCTTTACTTATGAAAGGTCACTCGGCGAGTTTTTTCTCTCCCACCCAGACCTGAAAATGCCCGAAGATGGAAATATTTTCACCATGAATGAAGGGCTTACACCAATGATCAACCCAAATATTCTCTCCTATTTAGAAAGTTGTAAACGTCAGGGTGCTTCAGCAAGGTACATCGGAAGTTTGGTAGCAGATTTCCATAGAAATTTACTCAAAGGAGGAATTTACCTCTACCCTGCCACCAACCAAGCTAAAAACGGAAAAATAAGGTTAATCTATGAAGCCAATGCCCTGGCATTCATAGCAGAACAAGTAGGTGGTATGGCCTCTGATGGAAAAAATCGAATTTTAGACATTCAACCAGAAAGTTTACACCAACGTACACCTTTTTTTATAGGGTCTACCAACATGGTGAAAAAGTTAGAAGAAGTTTTGAAAAGCTGATTCAGGGACCTATCCAGCAATTTGCTTAAAATAATTAATAGTCGCTGTATTTCTTGCGAAGGATAACCTTTAACATTTGACGATCAATTATTGCAAGTGACATTTGAAATGAAACTTTCTCAGGAGGGCAGGTATTTAATATTGTTTTCACTTTTCCTTCCCCAAGGTCAAAACGATAACATAGCTGGAGAAATCTTTCAAATTCATGACTGAGCAAGTGAGCAATAACCGGCTCAATGGCTCTTGCCAAGCCCTCTCTGTCAATTTCTTCCGGTAGATCAGGCAATTGCAGTAAATTATTTAAATCTACTGCAACTGTCTTGATAAGGCATGAATTATCAAGGGATGAATTCATGCCTATTATTTTTCTTCTTCCTCAGTTTTGTTGTCTTCCTTTCCAGTCTCTTCTTCCAAGACCTCAGGACATTGAGTACGAATAATATGGTACCAGTTGATCAGTTTTTTAACATCAGAAGCATAAACCCGATCTTCATCAAATTCAGGCAGGATATGTTTCATAAATGCTTGGTATTCTTCTTTGTCAGCTCCTTCCAAACCTGTATCACCTTGGAATTCCTTTTCAATTTTCACCATAATATCCTGTAAAGGAGAAGCTCCTTCTTCCGTAAGGGTATAAATTGATATTTCACTCAGTAAAGAAACCCGCTGGGCGGCGCCTACTACTAGTTTACCCTTTTTTTCATCCAAAGATTCAAGGATAACCCCACTTCTACTGGGCTTCAACACTTTATATAAACCTGGTTTTCCAGCAACAGTGGCAATGTCTTTAAATTCCATGATAGTTATTTTTTTATTGGCTGCAAATATATGATTATCTCAAGAAAGATCGGGGTGTTTACCCCTCCTCATAATATTCAGATACGTTTTCTTCTATAAATTGGCTTAATTCTTCTCTACCTACACTTGTCATGGCAGAGGTTACGAAAAACTCCGGTGCTTCAACAAACATTTTTTCCATCTCATCGAGAAATCGATGCACATTATCTGAAGTTTTTGATTGGGATTGCTTGTCTGCCTTGGTAAAAATCAATGTAACCGGCAATTCCAACTGACCACACCAAGTAATAAATTCGATATCTATCGCTTGTGGTTTAAGTCGACTATCAATCAAAACAAATACTGAAACCAAATTTTCCCTTTCGGTTAGGTAATTTCGAATCATCTTATTCCATTCGGCTTTCAGTTTTTTATTCGCTTTGGCAAATCCATAACCCGGAAGATCGACCATATACCAGCGTGAATCAATTTCAAAATGATTGATTAACTGCGTTTTACCAGGCTTACCAGAGGTTTTAGCCAAGTGTTTGTGATTGGTTAGCATGTTAATAAGCGAGCTTTTTCCAACATTGGATCTACCAATAAAAGCAAACTCCGGCTTCGTTGGTGCCGGGCACTTAGTATGGTCTGAATTACTCATTAAAAAGCGTGCATTCTTCAACATGGCTCTTTTTTCTTGCAAAGGTAAGTAAATTCCTGAAAGGTCTCCAAACCATTAATTCATTAACAATTTTCCATTGCTCAAGTTTACTTAGTAATATTGTATTGAAATAAGAAGCCATGTCAGTAGTTCCGTACAAAAATCAAAAAGAAGGCAAAAAGCAACAAGTTGCCAATATGTTTAATAACATTAGCAAAAATTACGATTTGCTAAATCACGTTCTTAGCCTAGGCATAGACATTATCTGGCGAAAGAAAGCCATAAAAATGTTGCAGGAAGATAAACCAAAGCTAATTTTAGATATTGCCACCGGTACAGGTGACTTCGCAATAGAGGCCTTGGCTTTGAAACCTGAAAAGATTATCGGTGTAGATATCTCTGAAGGTATGCTCAATGAGGGGCGAAAGAAAATGAAGCAGAAAAAACTGGATCACCTAATTGAATTACAGATGGGAGATTCAGAAAAGTTACTCTTTGAAGAAAATAAGTTTGACGCTGTCATCGTTTCATTTGGGGTTAGGAACTTCGAAAACCTTGAAAAAGGATTGGCAGATATGTACAGGGTATTAAAACCCGGGGGTAAAACAGTGATTTTGGAATTTTCAACACCAAAAAAATTCCCGATGAAACAAGCTTATTCCTTTTATTTTAAATATATTTTACCTCAAATTGGTAAAATCGTCTCAAAGGATAATTCAGCCTATACCTATTTGCCCGAATCGGTAAAGGCTTTTCCTGATGGAAATGATTTTATTAATATTCTTGAAAGGGTAGGTTTCAAAAAAACGCAATGCAAAACGCTCACATTTGGCATAAGCTCAATATACGTTGGTTTAAAGTAATTCTATTTTCTTTAGTGCTCCTCTTTTTCCAAAACAATTTGGTAAAAGCACAGCAGAAAAGTTTTATTTTTAATCCATCGGGAAGTGATAATGAACCGCTTTCCTATGGCTTTTTCCTTGCGGCACATAACAGTTCGCTACGAATAAAGTACGCAGATAATTTTCTCAACCCCGATTATCCTAACCTTGATAAGGTTAGGGCTATAATGCCGAGTTTTTCTCCCGGCTTTGCCTTGGGTTTTTTGGTAACGGCCAGATTACACGATCAATTTAACCTAATGTTTACACCCAAAGTTGGGTTTTATGAATACCGTACTGAACTACAGCTGTTTACCGACGATCCAGATGCTATCAATGGGGTGGGAATAAACGCTGTTCCACTTCTTACAGAAGAAACACTTGTAGAAATTCCTTTATTGCTTAAATACAAATCTCAACGTTTTAACAATACCCGAATGTTTTTCATTGGTGGGCTCAATGGGCAGTTTAGGACAAAAAATCAAGAAGAAGCCAATGAAGATCCGGTCGCACTAAAAGGTTCCGATGTGGCTTTAGAAATGGGTATGGGCTTTGACTTATATTTTAAATTTTTTAAGTTTTCTCCGGAAATCCGCTTTTCTCATGGCTTAATGAACTTGTACCAAGAGGGATATTCAGATGAACGAATGACAGGAGCCATTTCATCCATCAAAAGAAAATCTATCACCATTTACTTAAATTTTCAGTAGGGTATTAGCATTGCCGGCCCATAGATTTTTAATCTTAGGGGAAAAATTTTAACTTCCCTAATGGAAAAGAAAATTGCATTCATAACCGGTGCGAGCTCCGGCATAGGAAAAGCTTGCGCTAAATATTTAGCTGAGGAAGGCTTTGCCATTATTGCCTGTGGGCGAAGGGAAGAAAGATTAGTAGAACTAAAAAAACAACTTCCAAAGGATACTGACTACCATTATTTGGTTTTTGATGTAAAGGAAAAAAAAGCCGTTTATGAGGCCATTGATTCTTTGCCGGATAAATGGAAAAATATAGAAGTATTAATCAATAATGCCGGTAATGCCCACGGACTTGACTTTATTCAAGATGGAAGCGAAGAGGACTGGGATGCCATGATGGACATTAATGTAAAAGGATTGCTCTATGTTTCTAAAAAGATCATCCCTGGAATGGTGGAAAGAAAACGAGGACAAATTATCAATATTGGTTCCACTGCAGGAAAAGAAGTTTATCCCAAAGGCAATGTATACTGTGGATCAAAACATGCAGTGGATGCCATAACAAAAGGCATGCGACTGGACCTTAACCCTTATGGAATTAAGGTAATGGCAATTAATCCCGGACTTGTAGACACTGAATTTTCTATGGTTAGGTTTAAAGGAGACAAAGACAAAGCTGAAAATGTGTACAAAGGCTTTTCTCCTCTTAAAGCAGAAGATATAGCAGATGTGGTTAGGTTTGCCGTCACCAGACCTCCTCATGTGGTTTTAGCAGATGTTATTGTATTGCCCACCGCTCAGGCAAGCACCACTTTATTGCACAAGGAGGAATGATAAAAACAATAACGTTCCTAGTGATGGTATTGAGCCTAACGGCTTGCAGGGAAGGAAGGAATGAAACAAGTAACCAAATCACAGCAGGAAAACTTCAGGAAATTGAATCAAAGGAAAGCATTTCGGCTAACCTTGATCAAAAAGACAGCATTCCAATAACAGGAGAATTGGAAAAACGGCTTATGAATGCCGGCCTATTAAATGTACAAAAAGAAATCCCCGGAGTATTCGTAGATCTGAGGTATTCAACCACTAACAACTTTTTTGGAAAAGATGTGTATGGGGAGCTCACCAATTGCTATCTACAACCTGAAGTTATTGAAATGCTAAAAATAGCGCACAATTCCTTACAAAAAACACATCCATCACTTACATTTCTAATTTACGATGGAGTAAGACCTCAATCTGTCCAACAGATTTTATGGGATGAATTGGATAAGCCTGATAGCATCAAGCCTTTGTATGTGGCCAACCCACAAAAAGGGAGTTTACACAATTTCGGTGTAGCGGTGGATCTTACCCTGGCCATAAGCAATACCGGAGAAACACTCGATATGGGTACAGATTTTGATTTTTTTGGATACCCTGCTTATCCGGATAGGGAAGAGCAGATGCTAAAGGAAGGAAAAATAACAGCTTTACAAGTTGAAAACAGACAATTGCTTAGGAAAATAATGACAGAAGCAGGTTTCAAAGGTATTGGCTCAGAGTGGTGGCATTTTAATGCCTACAGTAGAAAGATAGCTAAAGAGAAATTCGATATTGTTAAATAAAAATGCTATAATCGTTCCTGATTTTAAACGCAATAACCTATGAAAAGCCTAATCAATAAATTCAAAATACTTTCATTACTGATTACCAGTCTCTTGGTCCTTTCCTTTTCTACCATAGGCCAAGCCCAACAATTTAGAGCATTGGTTATCAGTAAGACATCCGGTTTTAGGCACCAATCGATTCCTGAAGGAGTAGCTGCCATAAAAAAATTGGCAAAAAAACATCGTTTTGCCGTTTATGCGACTGAGGATGCCGGGTTGGTTAATGATAAAAACCTTGAAAAATACGATGTCATCATTATGATGAGCACCACAGGTACCATATTTAACGCAGAAGAAAAAGCCGCTTTCGAACGTTTTGTTAAAAGTGGTAAAGGCGTAGTTGGGGTGCATAGTGCGACTGACACAGAATACGATTGGCCTTGGTATACAAAACTAATTGGTGGTCAATTTAACCACCATCCACACCAGCAAACCGCTAGAATAAAGGTTATGAATGGAGACCATCCTTCCACTTACCACCTCAATGACAAATGGCTCTGGACAGATGAATGGTATGAATATAAAAATTTTAACAACAAAGTAAATATACTTCTTCAACTTGATGAAAGCTCCTACGATGTAGGTAATAGAAATGGTAAAAAGATGGGTATGGGTGCTGTTCATCCCATAGCTTGGTATCATGAATACGATGGAGGCAGGGTTTTTTATACCGGATTAGGTCATGTAGAAGAAGCTTTTGAAGATCCTGATTTCTTAAATCATCTTTATGGAGGAATTTGGTATGCTGCATTAGGCAAACCTTTATAGGTCCTAAGAAAGAATCTTTTCTTCGATAATTAACAATTTTCTCAAAAGCCTTTCCTTACAAATAAGTAGGAAGGGCTTTTGGTTTTGATGAACCTTACCCAAGCAAGATTTAGCAGCTATGTCCCATTTTTTTCATATGTGTGGGATCTAACAACAGCATTGAGAAAGCTCGGGAAAATAACCGGTTTTGCGTATATTTAATCATGATAAATGAGAAGCTTAATCTATGGAAAACATAACTTTGGCTCGAGTAATTCATGTTTAAGCCGTAATCCTTTGGATTGGTGGTGTGGCAATGGTGACCACAGTAATTATTCCGGGGATTAGAAGGTTTAGCCATAAAAAGATCAAATAAAAACCATAGGAAAACAAGATATTACCTAGGAATGCAGTTAAATAATGTAAACTGATAAAAAATCCAAATGTTCGCAAAAGAAATAAACAGAGAACTTTTGTATAAATGGAATACCCGTAGCAGCACATTAACGATGTTAATTTATGTGCTTTATGGGGTATTCTATCGGCTTAACCTTTCGGTATGGTATGATTACCTAATAATAAGCATTAGCATTTATAATCTTATCTTGATAGCTGTGATTTTATACTTAAGCATGGTAAAAAGAAACCTAGTGGACCACCTTAAAAAAGCCATTTTACTGGGAATATTTCGGATGCTCATCAACTTGGTGCTGCTTGGCTTAATAGTAAGCAACAGCCACTAGAAGTAACTTCCTATTCACTTCATAGGCCATTGCTCATTTATTAAAAAAAGTAATTTACTTTTGCAATTCTTCCATAACTGCCATAAACTTTTTGACAGACAACCTATCTGAGTTCTTCTTTCCTATATACCTGTACACTTCTTTTCCATCAGGACCTATTAAAATTAAAGCCGGGTAGTGAACCAATTGGTTGTGGAAGGAATAACCACCCGGAATTCCCAATTCATCTGCCAATTGTGCATCAACATCTCTATAAATTGTAAAACTGTCTTCTTCCAAGTTTTCTGCCCACTCCAAAATTTCTTCATCTGTGTCTGGTTTGATAAAAACTTGAATTACATCATCCAAGCCGGCGGTTTTCTCTACATAATCGTTGGTGTGTCTGATACAATAAGGACATTCTGTTTTAAGGAGAAAATGCAAGGCAACGTATTTTCCTTTGGCCTCACTTAAAACAAATGGTTTTTCATCTCCGACAGCTGGGAGTGAAAAGTCTTTTACTTTTTCTTGGGCCAATAAACTGTGAGACATAAAGAATAAGAAGAGTACTGCTAGTGTTTGTGTTTTCATGGTTTTAAATGCATCGGTTATAAATTAATGACCCGGAATATGGGATAAAATTAGATTTGGTTGTGATTTAGGTGCTCAAACTTAGAAAAAAGTATAAATGCCTATTTATACCCTCCTGTTTTTGCAAACGCAGACAATTTAATCAAGGTTTAATAAAACATTCAAGCCATTTCCTTTATGGTTGAGAAAAACTATTTTCTAAGACCTTTGGCCCACCTACCACTGGCAACTTAAGAACAGTACTACCAAGGTCTACAGCTATTTTCGTTCCCGGTTCTGGCCAAACAGTAAATTCTTTGTCGCTGGAAAAGATCATCAAAGCTATTTTCTGACCCTTGGGAATAATCTGATCATCGGGCTGAAGGGGAAAGGTCATGGAATAGAATTTTCCTGGTTTCAAGGGTTTTCCTTTTCGCTCAGAGGCATGGTTTTGAGGATCTGCCCATCCTCTGGTTATAATGTTGTCAGTAATTTTAGCCTTGTTGGAGGTATTCCAAGGTAAAGAGACCAGCCATACAGATAAATTGGCAGCAGGTTTACTTGAAGAAAGCTTAATGGTAATCTCAGCGGTGCCGGATAAGTGGATATCCTCCTTTAATTCGGGTGTAAGGTAGATTAATCGGTGATCGGTATGCTCCGCTTGAGCCAGGGCTGCGCCATCAAATGAATAATTATCTTCAAGGGTCTCAATTCTTTCAATATTATTATTTACCAATACCAAACTACCTTTACCAGGGGCATTTCCATTTAGATAAAGATTAACTTCAGATGCGTCAGGATTAGGAAAAGCTTCATAGGGAGTAGGTTTTTCATGAGGATCATTTTCACGTACAATCCAAACCTTTGGATCATTTTCAACTCCATTTTCTATACCATGTAAATATCTTGTAAACCAACGATTCATCATAGAAAAAGGAGGAGGCCCTCCGTGTCCATCTTGGTGATAGTAAAGCTGAGATGGGATACCCATTTTTACAGCCTTTTGATATATTCTATTGCTATGTTCCGGCATTACATTCCAATCATTGAAACCGTGAGACATAAGCAGTGCTGCCTTCATAGGTTCCATCTGATATAGGTAGTCTTTGCCCAACCAAAAATCATTGAAATCCCCTGTTTCACGATCCATCCCTTTTCTCATTTCTTTATCTCTTATCCGTGCATTATTGCGCGCCCTCATGGCCGTGTCCCCACTATGAATAAAATCATATAGTACATCGATATCCTCTCCCAAATAACCTCCGGGAGAGCGAACAAGGCCATTTGATCGGTAATAATGGTAATAAGAAGTATTGGGGGCAATAGGGATAATGGCCTCTAAACCTTCCACTCCGGTGGTGGCAGCGGCTAAGGGTATTGTTCCGTTGTAGGAGGTTCCAGTCATCCCTACTTTTCCTGTAGACCAAAACGCTTCAACTTTTTCATTGCCATCAATGCTGGTATATCCAGCTCTTCGACCGCATAACCATTCAATCACAGCTTTTGGGGCTAGAGACTCATTTTTCCCACCTACTGTGGGAGCTCCTTGAGACAAGCCTGTTCCGGGAGAAGATGAATGAACCACAATATATCCTCTGGGAACCCATTCCCGGATATGGGAATCAGAAATGTGAGGTCTTTTATAGATTGTTTTTACTTCCGGATGCGCACGCTCTTTGGGGGGCTTACCCAATTCATGTTTAACATCCCAAAATAAACCCGGAACATTAGGCGCCACACCAGTAAAATAGGGGCTTGAAATGTAGATTACAGGGAGCTTTAATCCTTCATAATCAGTTTGATAAGGTCGCGTCACAGCTACATGCATGCGATCCATCTTTCCATCTGCATCACTATCAAAGTCTGTTTCCACCCAAAGGTCATGACGGATCCATTTCCCGGGATCCTTAAAAGCCTTCACTTCCTGGGCCTCCCCATTTTCGAATTCGGGGTATGCAAGCTCTTGGGGGTAGACCTTGCTCGAAAATAGGGTTAGGAATATATAACATGCAATTCCAAAGAATTTGATGCTGAATGGATGTAGCTTATGGTAGATCATAGGGTCTTTTTTGATAAATTCAAAGCTATTGAAGACGCATATTTTGCTAATTAGATATGTAAAAGGTAACCTTTAATTAAAGAGTATCCCATATATATAAAGGTGAAGGATCCGATCTCATTTACCCTGGAACTTCATCACTAGCTTCCACTTTTTTTAGAGAAACGGCATTCATACAAAACCTTAAGCCACTTGGAGCCGGTCCATCAGGAAAAACATGTCCAAGATGAGCGTCACAAGTGTTACAAGTAGTTTCTACGCGCACCATTCCAAAGCTAGTGTCCTTGTGATGGGCTACAGCGTTGTCTTTTATCGGTTGGGTAAATGATGGCCAGCCGGTACCGCTCTCAAATTTCTCACTTGCATCAAAAAGTAAGGTTCCGCAACATACACAGGCATAGATTCCGGGCTCAAAAGAACTGCAAACATCAGAACTAAAGGCCCTTTCGGTACCTTTTTGCCTTGTTACTCTGTATTCCTCCTCGGTTAATAGTTTTTTCCACTCGGCATCGGTTTTTTTTATTCTACGATCAGGTTTTAAATTGCCATTGTTGGCATAGCGTATAACGTCGTTCCAATTCATAACTTTTATTTTTAGGCTTTATTTTCGAAGTCAAATAATGAAACTGATTTAGGCTTATCCATAATATTGCACTAATAAATACACCTATTTTTCAGTTGTTTCATTCAGCATTGCACTTTGAAAACGATCTTTTAATGCTTTTAGTTTTGGTTCTATGTACTTGGTGCAAAAGGGAAGTTCCGGGTTTTTGTAATAATAATCCAAAAATTCTTCCTTATTTTCTTTAAAGGAAACAAAGTTAAGCACTTTGGTTAGAATTGGATGATCAAATTCCTTTTGCATTATTTTAATAGTTGACAAACTTTCCGCTTTTTGTCCACCATTGAATACATATATAGCTGACCTGTATTTTTTTCTAAATACGTGATTGCTAGTACAACTATGACTGTGTAAATGAATGGCAATTAACAAGGGCAATTTAATCAGATCCATGTCATAATGGATCAGTACGGCTTCTGAGCCCTCTTGATTTGGGCTTTCCGATGAAATCCAGCCTTGTTTGACGGCGACTACTCCTTTAACGGATTTGAATACACCTTCTGTGCACCAGTGGCATCCCCCTCCGAGTCCTATTGTCAACTTGTTCATGGCACAAATAATTTTATTCTCAGCTAAAGAAAAGCTTTTTGAGCATAATTATTAATGAAGTTTCCACTTTTAATATTTCATCCTCCTACCCAAATATTAATTACCTCTAAAACACCCACCTCCCAACCTATTTTTACAAACTCCTTTGGCCTTTTTTAGCGATTATTCATCAAACCAGACTAGCCATCCTACAATTAACTTAATTTTTTTGAATAGGGTATATTTTGATAAATGCTTAATAAAATTGTAGGATTGTTTTTATGTGAAAAAATTTGGGCTCTTGGTTTAATTCATCAACTTTTGAAATAACTATCCCTATGCAATATTCTTAACCCTTCAATGTATCCAAATATATTACATAAGCCGATTCACTTAAAAAACTGCCTAATAAGGTACTTTAAAGACATTGAGTCTATTTGTTGAAAAGCACCTGAAAAATAATATTAAATAATAACTCCAACAACGGAAGCCAAGGAACTCGTGTAAACATCCTGGAAAAAGTCCTTTAATTCCATAGAATTCGCTGTTGCTACGGGTATTTTTATTTTTGAAACCGTTTCAAAGGAATTTAATAATAGTGAAACCATTATCACCAGCAGCCATTTTGTTGTTTGCCTTTCCATTGTCTTAAAATTTTAGATTAATACTTATGAACATGCCTTACTAAGCCTATTATTGTTTGTTCCGACTTACAAGCTTGATGCTTTACTAATGACAAATTTTAAGCTTTCTGACTTTATATTCGTTCCGAAATGTTTTTCCGAACTTCTTTGAATACTAAACTTTCTCTCCCCTTAATGCTTAGCTATTATTCTTTGAATACTAATTCTATGATAGCGTTGCAAGATTACCGGATAAAAATTTCCAATTAAATTGATAAGGAGAGTAAACAAAACCAACAAAAAATAACCGGGGATTAAGAATATAAAGCTTACAATTAATAAAATCATTAAAGCCCCCATATGCCCAAATTCCGATTGTCTGGATTGATAAGTTAATTGTTTCAACCCAGTTTTTGTTCCATCAAAATATCTTTTTTTGTTACCCCTTTTGCCCCAAAAAAACAAGATCAACAGTTTTCGAAAGTACTTCACTCCTAATACATTGTACCAGTAAATTAAAGTTTCCGGACTTTTAATTTCATAGTATTTTTCCGGCAATAGTTTGTTGGTGGGAAAAACAAATCCTGGAAATGCAAATATACCTGTGACGCATAAATTGATCATAAAACCCAGAAAAAATGATGACTTAAAGCCTAATTGTTCAGGGCCAAAAGCTAAGATTTGCATTAGGGTTGTGAAAGAAAAGTACAACAAAATCAGGGACAGTAGGGTAAATAGGATTCGTTTAAGAATTTTCATGGATACAAAAGGTTATCTATTGCCTAAAGCGTGGGTTAATTGCTAGGGATATTTCCTTGTAATATAGAAAATTAATAAATTATGAATTCGGTTGGACAATGAATCTCCTGTAAAAGAATAATAATCCGCCAATTATTCATTTCCTTAAGCCGGATTATGCAGTAGGATTTCTCCGTCCTGGCAATATCAGGGGTAAAGCCTGGCCCGTATTTAGGAGAAGTGTTGCAAACGCAAAAAAATCAAACTGTTTAAGAATTCACCATAGCGGTAATTAGCTGAAATTAAAAGAGCTGCTTTGAACCGATTTCCCCACGAAATAGCATGTCTATTGCCTATTTCTAATCACACTCGCTGTTACCAGTAATTGTCCGAAATGTCGTTGTGAATGTTCTGCAATATGAAAGTATAATCCCATAACGGTAGATGGCAGCTTTTTTCTTCCTACGGTTCGTTTTTGTTTCAACTCATTTTCGCTGGTCCGGCTGAAAATATGAAGTAAGTCCTGTATTTTTTCACTAAAACGCTCTACAAGGCGTTCAGTGGAGAGATTAGATTGAGCTGTTTTCTCATTCTTCAAAAAATCAAATTGTTCCTCAGACAATGCTGAACCTTGTGCATAGGTTATCAATCGGTCTGCCACCCCGTAAAGGTGTTGTAAATGAAAGCCAACACTAGCCCTACCGGCCACAGTTTGCCAAAGAAGATCGTCAGGAAAGTCAACCAAACATTCCTTTAACTCCTTATCCAACTGCAACAATGCATGTGCAGCAGGTTGGAGCATAAAGGGAATGTTTGGAATAGGGCCACTTAGCCAAGCTTCTGGTGAATTCATAGGGAAAATTTACGCATGGAAAAAGAAATATTTTCCTTTAGAAATTAATGCAGATGCAATTTCACGACGCAGGAATTTCGTATTGACATTGTCGTATTTAGTAAAGCGTTTCAGACCCATTAAAAGCATTTTTTGCTCATCCCCTTTAGTAAAAGACATAATGGCCTCTTTTCCTGCAGATTGAATTTTCTCTACTGCTTCATACAGATAAATTTTAGTAGCAGCTAATTGGAATTTAACAGCCTCCTCACCCTCTTTAAACAGCAAGCTTTCTGTTCTCAAAAGGGCAGATTCCGCAGCATAAATTTCAATCATAATGTCTGCCAAATTCATCATAATTTCCTGTTCCGCTTCCATTTTGCTTCCTAGATCCTGAGCTGCTTTCCCTCCTATCATTAGGAAAACTTTTTTTAACTTTTTTAGGGTTTCTTTCTCAATACTCAATGGTTGGGAGGAATCGGTACTTCCAAAACTAGGCACTGAAGTCAACTCTTTTGAAACTTCCATAGCCGGACCCAAAATATCTATTTCTCCTTTCATGGCGCGTTTTAGTAACATACCTACCATTAAAATTCGATTGATTTCATTGGTTCCTTCATATATGCGAGAAATTCGTGCATCTCTAAAAGCTCTCTCCATTGGTGCATCGGCAGAATAACCCATGCCCCCATAAATTTGTACGCCTTGATCAGTTACATAATCGAGTACTTCCGAACCATGAACTTTGGCAATGGCACATTCAATGGCAAATTGTTCCACACCTTTCAATTTGGCCTTGTTGGGTTCCATACCTTCTTTAATCAGCGCATCTATTCTGTCTTCAATATCTTGACCGGCTCGGTAACAAAGGGATTCACAAGCATAGGTCTTTACAGCCATTTCTGCCAATTTGGCCTGAATGGCACCAAAAGAATTGATGGCCTGTCCAAACTGTTTTCTTTCAGCACTGTATTGAATGGAGTATCCCAAAATGGTACGGCATCCCCCCAATACACCTGCACCTAACTTTATCCTACCAATATTCAGAATATTTACGGCGATTTTAAATCCATTTCCTCTTTCAGAAAGCAAGTTCTCTACAGGGACAGGACAATCATTAAAAAATACCTGACGCGTGGAACTTCCTTTGATCCCCATTTTTTTCTCTTCCTCATTCATGGTAATGCCACCGAAAGTCTTTTCAACCAGGAATGCTGAAAGGTTTTTGTCATCATCTATCTTTGCAAAAACTATAAAAAAGTCAGCAAAACCAGCATTTGATATCCACATTTTTTGACCATTGATCAGGTAGTGGGTACCTTCTTCATTTAGGCTGGCTTTAGTTTTTCCACTATTGGCATCTGAACCTGCATCCGGTTCTGTTAGACAATAACAAGCCGCCCAATCGGCATTGGCTAATTTGGGAAGGTATTTCTTTTTTTGCTCTTCTGTCCCATAGTAAAGAACAGGCAGGGTACCAATTCCCGAATGGGCTCCATATGTAGTAGAAAATGATCCTGCAGCTCCAATGATATCAGCGATCAACATCGAAGTATTGAAACTCATGCCTAATCCACCATATTCTTCAGGAATAGAGATGCCTAGCAAACCCAAATCTCCTGCTTTCTTTAAGATAGATGGGACAAGTTCCGGATTTTTCATACTATCAATCTCTTCCATTTTTGGAGTGATTTCCATGTCTAAAAAATCCTGACAGGCCTGTGCCATCATTTTCTGTTCTTCACTAAATTCTTCCGGTATAAATACAGCGCTTGCCTGAGTTTCTTTAATTAGGAACTCTCCGCCGTTTAGTGCATTTTTTTCATTAATTTTTTCCATGGCTATTTAAAGGCTTTAAATATTTTAATAAGGGGTTAATATTATATTGAGACCAATATTATAAGGCCACTATTAAAGCAATTCAATTATGCCTGCTACGCCTTGTCCCCCTCCTACACAGGCTGTCACAAGACCATATTTCCCCTGCCTTTTTTTCAATTCATTAATCATTTGTACAGAAAGTTTTGCGCCTGTACAGCCCAAAGGATGTCCAAGTGCCACTGCGCCACCATTTACATTTACTATGTCCGGATTAAAGTCTAATGAACGAATTACTCCTAAGGCTTGGGTAGCAAAGGCTTCGTTTAACTCAATCAGATCTATATCATTCAAACTCAACCCGGCCTGTTTTAGGGCTTTGGGCACAGCTATTTTTGGTCCCATTCCCATGATTCTTGGCTCCACTCCACCTACACTGTAAGAGGCCAGTCTAGCCATAGGCTCTAAGCCCAAATCCTTCATCATTCGCTCTGACATTACTACTACGAAAGATGCTCCATCTGAAGTTTGAGAGGAGTTTCCTGCAGTGACCTGACCACCATTTTTAAAAACGGGTTTTAAATTGGCCAAAACTTCCATCGTTGTTCCCGGCCTTGGTCCTTCATCTGTATCTACAACGTATTTCCTTGTTTTCCTTTTAAGTGAATCATCCAGATAGGTTTCTTCTACTTCTACCGGAACAATCTCATCCTTAAACCTTCCTTCTTTTATTGCCCTAATTGCTTTTTCATGCGATTTAACAGCAAATTCATCCGAGTCTTCTCTGGTAATGTTAAAGTCTTTGGCCAGCTCTTCTGCTGTTAGGCCCATACTTAAATAATAACTTGGAAATTCGGTGGCTATTTTATGATTTAAAACGGTTTTGTAACCCATCATTGGTACCAAAGACATCGATTCAGTGCCACCTGCAATGATGCAATCTGCCATTCCTGATTTTATTTTGGCCGTAGCCAAAGCTATTGCTTCTAAACCTGATCCACAATACCTGTTAATGGTAAAGCCGGGAGTGTCTTCCGATAATGCCAAAAGCGAAATCATTCTTCCTATTTGCATGCCCTGTTCTGCTTCCGGTACTGCATTGCCTACAATTAGGTCATCCACCATTTTGGGTTCCAACCCGGGAACATTGTCAATTAGGTGTTTGATTATATCTGCTGCAAGGTCATCTGATCTATAAAACCGAAAGCCTCCTTTTTTTGCCTTTCCTACTGCAGATCTATAGCCATTGATAATATATGCTTCCATTTGATGTTTATTTTAATGCTTGAATTTGGTTAAATTGGTACGAAGCTTATTTTGGAATCTTAAGCCTTAGTAATTTTTTGGCCTGTCTTAATTCCTTAAAGGTTTCCCTTTAAAAAGAATACTATGAATTCTTTCCAAAGTTTTCTTTTCACCTGTTAGACTAAGAAATGCTTCTCGTTCCAAATCCAACAAATACCTTTCACTTACTTCTGTGGGAGAAGATAAATCTCCCCCACTCATTATCCAAGCTAGTTTTTGTGCAATTTTAGCATCATGTTCCGAAATATAAGCGCCATAGCGCATGCCTGAAATTCCGGTTTCAAATAGGGCCAAGGAAGATTTTCCTAAGACTTTTATATCCTTCCTTTCTATGGGCTGGGTATAACCTGCATCATAAAGGGCAATCACCTTTTCTTTGGCTTCAGCCAATTGACGCTTTCTATTGATCGTTATGGCATCTTTTTGTTCAAGGTAACCCATGTTATAGGCTTCAGCAGCTGAAGTGGAAACCTTGGCCGTTGCAATGTTCATGAATGTTTCCTGAAGTCGATTTAGTTCCACATCCCCAGGTTCAATGTTCTTCGAAAATCTCATGGTCATTTCTTTTGTACCCCCACCTGCAGGAATCAATCCTACACCTACTTCTACTAATCCCATATAAAGTTCTGCGTGAGCTTGAACTGCATCTGCATGCAATGACAATTCACATCCACCACCCAAGGCCATATTATGAGGGGCAACCACCACTGGCACTGAAGAAAACCTTGCCCTAAGCATAGTATCTTGGAATTGCGCTATCATCAGATTTATTTCATCAAAATCCTGATCTCCTGCATACATGTACAACATGGCAAGATTTGCCCCTGCTGAGAAATTGCCACCTTCATTTCCTATGACCAAACCTTTATATGACTTTTCAGCCATGGTAATGGCTGTATTTATACCTTCAACTACCTCCTGGCCTAAGGAATTCATTTTTGTATGAAACTCCAAACCTATAACCTCATCACCTAGGTCATATAAGGTGGCTCCTTCATTTCCCCATATTTTCTTGTTTGCGGCTTTTAGTGTGTCAAGTAATAAAAATGATTCTAAGCCTGGTATGGGTTTGTATGATTTTGAAGGGATGTCATAATAATGCTTTTTACCATTTTCTACCTTATAAAAGCTAGTATGTCCGGCCGCTAACATTTCATAAACCCAATCAGCAGGCTTTTCACCGGCTTCTTCCATCGCTTTAACCGTAGCATTTGCTCCTAAAATATCCCAATTTTCAAATGGACCATATTCCCAACCAAATCCTGCACTTACCGCTTGGTCAATTCTATACAATTCATCTGCAATTTCAGGAATTCTAAATGAACAATAACGGAATAAATCATAAAAGATTGCCCGATAAAATTTTCCTGCTTTGTCATCAAAATTGACCAAAAATTTGATTCTTTCTTTCAAATCATCAATACCTTTTGATGCTTCTAATGCTTTAAATTTGGGCTTTTCTACGGGTTTGTATTCGTAGCTCTGAAAATCTATTTCCTTCAGTTCTTTTCGACCATCCTCATGCCTGATCATCTGAAAAAATCCTTTGCCACTCTTGTCTCCATACCATTTGTTTTCATTTAGTACTTCAACACTTTTAGGCAATTTAAAACGATCTCTTGATTCATCGTGTTCTAGCACCTTATAAAGGTTATTGGCCACATGAACGGTAGTATCTAAGCCAACCACGTCTAAGGTTCTAAAAGTAGCTGATTTGGCCCTTCCTATGATGGTTCCGGTGAGCTTATCAACCTCCGATACACTTAACCCTTGTTTTTCTATGGTATGGATTGCAGAGATAATGGCATAAACTCCTACCCTATTGGCAATAAAGGCAGGTGTATCTTTACACAAGACTGTTTCTTTGCCTAAAAATCTATCTCCATAATCCATCAAGAAGTCAATTACTTCAGGTTTGGTTTTTGGACCCGGAATAATTTCAAACAATCGCAGGTATCTGGGTGGATTAAAAAAGTGCGTTCCGGCAAAATTCTCCTGGAAATCTTGAGACCTATTGTCACTCATTAGGTGAATAGGTATACCTGAGGTATTTGAAGTAACAAGGGTGCCAGGAGTTCTATATTTCTCTACTTTTTCGTAGAGGCCTTGCTTGATCTCTAGGTTTTCAATAATGACTTCAATGACCCAATCATATTGCTCAATTTTAGGCAAATCATCTTCAAAATTACCAGTGGTAATTCGATTGACGAATTCTTTGTCATAAATTGGAGATGGTTTAGCGCGCAATGTACTATTTAGGGCATCATTCACTATCCTATTGCGTACTTCTTTACTTTCAATGCTTAATCCTTTCTTCGATTCTTTTTCATTGGGTGCTTTGGGTACGATATCCAAAAGCAAAACTTCAACCCCTATATTGGCGAAATGACAAGCAATCCTCGACCCCATTATTCCGGAACCTAAAACGGCAACTCTCTTTATGCTTTTTTTCATTGGTTATATATTAGCTTATTGTTATTGTAAATTTCTATGCGTCTATGATTTATGGAGTTCATCAATGACTGTATTAATCTTTTTAAATGTAACAAAAAAGGAACCAATCTCATCCTCACTTAGACTTTCACGAACCTTGTGGTTAAACTCTTTAATTGTACTTACTGCAGCTGCCTTTTTTTGTTTGCCTTTTTCTGTTAAAAATACTTTAACAGATCGTTTGTCTTCTTGATCCTGGACTTTCATTATTAGACCTTTTTCCTCCATAGTTTTCAATAACCTTGTCAGACTTCTTGACTCTAAGCCCATTTGAGGTGCTATCTTAGTCGCGGCAGTTCCTTCCTTGGAATCTATATTGATCAAAACAAACCCCATGGAAGTAGTAATTCCTTCCATATTTGCTTTTTGATTGTACATTCTTGAGATGGAATGCCAACAAGACTTGATTTGATAATCTATGGTTTCTTCCTTTTTCATTTTCCTATCGAACTCAATTTACTAAAAATAATTATGCATGCATAATAAATTGAAATTATTTAAGCAGTTTAAGACAAGGGGTTTACCCTTTTAATTTCCATAAAAATGTTGTGATGTAGCGTCTTTTTACTTTAAAGCAAAAAGGAAGCCTAATCCGGTTAGATTTCACCTTCACCCTATACTAGTTAACAGATTGAAAAGGGTTTTAATTTTTTTAACTATAATATTAAAAGTAAGCAGGCCTATTTTTTTTATTTTAAATACACTTAATACAATACTTTTAATTTCCTAAGAGGAGCTTAGTCCTATCATAAACCCTTTTTCTGAAGTGTAGTCCAGGATCAGCATTTTTCACTTTATTTAAAATTGAAGAATGAATAAAAAAATGAAAACGATTGTCATGCTGTTCCGAAGTTTATACACACCTTATTTATTTTAAGATTTTTATAAATTAAAGAAACTGTTGTTATTATTATAGGGTGGATATGTTGGTAAATGCTACTTACTTTTTTTATTCACTTTCATTTACCAATCTTTTTATACTTATGCACCAGTTATTCACACTTTTTGATCCACCTAATTCATTGAATATGTGATCTCTAATTAACTTTGGTCTATTGCTGTGAATAAATGGTCATTTGGTATTCGGGATAACTTTAACGTTGGTATCTATGTGGATAATTGTTTACAAGTTAAGGCTTATCCCCAGAGAATCTGAAAGTGGAATAAAATTGTGATTAATTTCAATTTTTATTGTTGATATAAACAGCTTTCTTAACACTTATCCACTTTCAATATTTGTTTATCCACAAAATTTCAAAGGATTAATTTTTTATTTAAATATTTGATTATCAATTACTTATTAAATCTTCTTCCCGAATTTCTAAAATACTAAGGGGAATTTCATCAATTTCATAAATTTCAATACTATTATTGTTAATAAGTAAACCTGTTTCTCTTCTTTTGGGAATAATTTGGTCTTGTAAGGTCCATCCCCCTCTTAAAATTAGCTCTTTACTCCTGCTTTCTTCATCATAATAAAAATAGACCGGTTCAGGTTGTATGTTAAAGTTGATATTGCCAGGGTCCCAAGCTTTATTCTTGTTGCGGTCAATGATGGCTCTTAATTTATAATTGGTTGCTTCTAGTTTTGTAAAGGAAAATTGGTTGGTTTCCGTAAGGTATTTTTCTTGCACTACATTGTTGTTCTTGTCAAGCAATTGAATAATGATAGGCCCTTCATCTGTTTGTACTTTACCACTTATTTCATCACCCAAGTTATCCTTTTTTAGCCTGTTGAAAGTAGTTTCAAATGCTTCTTCATTCCATAGCAATTCCACATCTTGAAAGGTAGAATCAAGTGCAATTAGTTTATATTTCTCATATGGAATTGAATCGTTTATTGGTATTGTTAGGTTTAGAATTGTCCTACTTCCTGTGCTATCTGCAAATGATACCATATCTGGATGGATGGTAATCTTACTAGCAGTATCATAGGCTACATATAAGGAGTCATAATTAATATTTAGAATTGGTTTATTAAAGGATAGTTTTGCTTGAATTGTATCTATGAATTTTGCTTCTCCAATAGATGAAACTTCAAGCTTTTCTTTACTTCTATCACTTTCTTCAAATTTTGCATAGAAGGTACTATCGACCTTTACCCCTACTGAATCCATTAATTGTAGACGTACCTGTGTGCTGTCGTTGATTAGCTCTGTATGATAGAATCTGATGTTATTGTCTTTTTTACGGAAAAACAGCTTGGTGTTTTTGTCTTGGTGAAATACTTTATAATTGGCTAATTCTTTGCTTAGGATGACATCAAATTTTCCACTAGTGCTTGATGTTCTATTGATCTTTAGAGCACTTAAATCCGCACGATTTAAATTAATTTGTAGATTTTGGATATTATTATTTACTTCTAATGGTTCAGATAAAAAGCCATATGGTTCGCTTCGATGTTCTGCCTTCAAAGAATTGTTTTCATCATACCAAGCATAAGCCCGAAAAATGCCTGCTTTTATATTTGTTATTTCGTATTTTCCAGCTGTATCAACCTGTGCTATATAATATGGGGCTGAAGTAAATAGATCTGTGGTGTCTTCATTGATATATAAACCGACCAAAATATCCTTGTAATCAGGTTTATCTTCTGAAAACCAATAATCAACTTTTCCTGAAACTGATAAACTGTCTATGGTTTCTCCTGTAGAGAAGACAAGCTTTAATTGTTCGGCGGGATTACCTTCTGTAATATCCTGTATACTTTTTTGAAAATTAAATACATAAGTTGTACTATCTTCCAATTCTTGATTTAAGTCTATAATTATATGGTCCTTTAGAGCTGTGTATTCTACCTTGTCTTTATCTATTTTTGGTGTGATAATAATGGATTGTGTTGGATTTTCGAGTTCCACATACTCATTAAATTCTAAGTCTAATTTTTCGGGTTTTATATTTATACTTTCATTTTTTGGATCAGATGACAATAATATTGGTGAATCTTCATCTTTAGGCCCTCCCATAGGGGAACTTTGCTTGGCGCAAGCTCCTAAAAGAGTTGCGATAATAACCAAATAGAATATATTGAAATTATTTTTCATTTCTTTTTAATCACGAATAGCAAACTTGAATAGTTGTTGTCGTTGGTTTTAGCATGTTTGTTTGATTGATATCCTGATTTGATAGCTTTTAAGTATTTGTTTTTATGTCCTTTGGCTTGGTGACTTAATAAAGAAACATAGTAACTATCAAATGGTAAAGGGATTGTATCCACTACCCTGCATTGGTGTTGATCAACAAAAAAGTTCATTGATTGCTTATTGAAATGGTATAAATGTCTGGGCACATCGAGGGCTGCCCAATCTTCTTTAAAAGTACCGGAGTCTAAAGAATCTCTATTGGGAACAGCTAGGAAGAGTAATCCCCTTTTTTTTAATCTTCCTAAAAGAACATCTATTGTTTCATGTAGCTTGTGTATGTGTTCCAATACATGGAATAAGGTAATGGCATCAAATTTCTTTAATTTCTGTAAATCATTGAAATCTTGAACCATATTGACATTGTTTTCAACCTTTGCTATGGTGGCAGCTTTTTGATTGGGTTCCATACCATATGCTTCCCAACCATTTTTTTGGCAAGTTTTTGGAAATAAACCTACTCCACAGCCATAATCTAACATTCTGCCTTTTTTAGGTATGCGAGTGTTTAGCCAGTTTAATTTTTGTTCAAGTGTATATTTTCTAATGACATTATACACTATATCTGTTAGATTTCTACTTTTATCTTGATGTGAGATATAGTTAGGCTTATCATAATATTTGAGGATGTTCTCTTCATCCGGTCTAGGATTGGTAAACCACAGTTGACAGTTGGTACATTCACAAATGATAAAAGACTCATTACTTATAGCATGGTCTTTTACTACTAGGTGATTGATGAACTGTTCACTTTTGCATACAGGACATTTCGTTAACCTTTCATACATTTTATCTTCCTAAATAAATGGTGAGTATGGACATATCTGCCGGTGAAACCCCACTTATCCTTGAAGCTTGACCTAGTGTTTGTGGCTTAATTTTACCAAGTTTTTGTCTTCCTTCGGCAGATAAAGCTTTGATTTCTTCATAGGCAATAGTAGCAGGAATCTTAAGATCTTCTAAATTATTTATCTTTTCTACCATTTGCCTTTCTTTGTCAATATATGATTTGTATTTAATTAGTATTTCTGTTTGTTCTTTTACGGGTGAAGTATATTCTTTTAAGTCTTCTTTTAAGTCTTCACTAATGTTAATGATATCATTAAGTCCAATATTTGGTCTTTTGATAAGTTTTTCTACCGTTATTTTTTCTTTAATTACTGCGGTATTAAGCTGCTCTAAACCTTCGTTAATTTGATTTGGCGATAACCTTATTTTTTCAAGTCTTTTTGTAAGTTCCTCTGTTTTCTCTGCTTTCAATTGGGTTTGCTTGTATTCCTTTTCATTTGCAAGTCCCAAATTGTAGCCATAGGGAGTTAGCCTTAAATCTGCATTATCCTGTCTTAACAGTAGTCTAAATTCAGCCCTGGATGTAAACATCCTATAAGGTTCTTCTGTACCTTTATTAATAAGATCATCAATTAGTACTGCGATATAGGCTTCTGATCTCTTGAGTACAAAGGCTTCTTTTTCTTGTATTTTATTGTGAGCATTTATACCGGCCATTAATCCTTGTGCAGCTGCTTCCTCGTAACCGGTAGTACCATTGATTTGCCCGGCAAAGTATAGATTTTCTACAAGCTTTGTTTCAAGGGTTAAATTCAATTGTGTTGGGGGGAAGAAATCATATTCAATAGCATATCCCGGTCGAAACATTTTAGCATTCTCAAAACCTTTTATCTTCCTTAATGCTTTATATTGTACATCTTCAGGCAAGGAAGTTGAGAATCCATTGACATAAATCTCTACAGTGTTCCACCCTTCCGGTTCAACAAAAATTTGATGCCTTTCTCTTTCTGCAAAACGATTGATTTTATCTTCAATAGAAGGGCAATACCTAGGTCCTAGCCCTTGGATTCTTCCGTTAAACATCGGTGATCTATCGAATCCGGTTTCCAAAGTTTCATGTACTTCTTTGTTGGTATATGTAATCCAACAGTTTCTTTGTTTTTGGACAGGGCTTGTTTTGGATGAATAAGAAAATTTCTCAGGATTGGTATCCCCTTCCTGTACCTCCATTAAGGAATAGTCTAAACTTCTTCCATCTACTCTTGGTGGTGTTCCTGTTTTCATCCTACCTGATTCAAAACCTAAATTTATTAGATCTTCGGTAATTCCTTTGGAAGCACTTTCACCGGTCCTACCACCTCCCATTTTCTTTTCTCCAATATGGATAATACCATTTAAAAATGTTCCATTGGTCAAGACGATTGATTTGCACTTAATTTCTAAACCAAGACTTGTTTTAATACCTTGAACTTTTCCATTCTTAACTACTATACCGGTCACCATCTCTTGCCAAAAATCGAGGTTTGGTGTTGATTCTAAGGCTAATCTCCACTCTTCTGCGAATCGCATTCGGTCGTTTTGACTCCTAGGTGACCACATGGCCGGACCTTTGGAACGATTTAGCATTCTAAATTGTATAGTAGATTTATCAGAAATTATCCCGGACATTCCCCCTAGGGCATCAATCTCTCTTATTATTTGTCCCTTAGCTACACCACCCATTGCAGGATTACAGGACATTTGAGCAATGGTATTCATGTTCATTGTACACAATAAAACGGATGAACCCATTTTTGCTGCTGCATGTGCCGCTTCACATCCTGCGTGACCTGCACCTACTACTATTACATCGTATATTGGAAACATGTTTGTATATTCTAGTGTTCCACGTGAAACACTTGTTTTAATTTTATAATTACTTAATCTACTGTTCCACGTGGAACAGTAATGTTTAGAAATAAGTGAAGTGCTTTCTCTTCTTCTATTCTCATTTCATTCTTTTCTTCTTCTGTTTTATCTTTTAGGCCACATAGGTGTAAAAGACCATGAGCCAGAACCCTTAACAATTCCTCGTTGTAATTTGTTTGTAGGGTTTTGGAGTTTTCTCTAACCCTGTCTATGCTAATGTAGATATCACCTTCTATTTCGTTTTCGTATTCTGATTGATCAAATGTGACAATGTCTGTGTATGTATCATGGTTAAGGTATTGAATATTTATATTCAATAGGTATTCATCTGAGCAAAAGATGTAATTGAGATCCTGCACCTTATACCCCTTTTCCTCTGCAATTAGTTTTAACCATTGCTTGGTCATCCTTTTTTTAGTCAAGGAAGATTTGATTTCTTCTTCAAAGAAATTTATTGCCATTTTAATTCATATAAAAAGTAAGTGTTATTTTACTACCATCGTTGTCAAACGCTACTTCATCACTTAAATGTCTCATTATGAAAACCCCTCTACCTCCCGCTTTCTCTAAATTTTCCATTGCTGTTGGGTCGTTAAGGTGTTGGTAATCAAAACCATTGCCCTCATCTTCTACGATAAACTTAATCTGATTGTCAAAGAATAATAATTCTAATTTAACCATGCTGTTTTTATTGGACTTGTTTCCATGGATGATTGCATTATTGACGCATTCAGTTACTGAAATCATGATATTACCGTAGATATCGTCGTTGATCTGAAACTTTTCTTTGGCATTATCAATAAAACTTTCAACGATAGTTATATTTTCAATCAAAGATGGAATGGAAATTTTTATTGATTTCATCATGTTTTTAGTCTTTTATAACGACTTTGTTTTATTATTCTCTAAATCTCAACTACTATAGGGCAATGGTCAGAATGAATGATTTCATGTAAAATACGTACATCTTTTACCTTTGCGCTAATAGATGGTGTTGTCATGTGATAATCTATTCTCCAACCTTTATTGTTTGCTCTAGCATTGGCTCTGTAGCTCCACCAACTGTATTGATGGGCTTCTTTATTTAAAAGCCGGAAACTATCGTCAAATCCTGCGGATGTAAATTTATCCATCCAAGCTCTTTCTTCAGGAAGAAATCCTGAGGTGTTTTTATTTGAAATTGGATTATGGATGTCTATGGCTTTGTGGCATATGTTATAATCACCACTTATCATTAGGTTTGGCTTTTCCTTTATTAAATCCTGTGCGTATCCGTAGATATCATCTAAGAAGGCATATTTAAAGTCTTGTCTTATGCCTCCGGTTGTTCCTGAAGGAAAATAGGTGCAAAGAAACGAGAAATCTTCGTAATCAGCACGAATGGCTCTTCCTTCATCATCATAGGCTTGTATTCCTATACCCCTTTCAATATGGATAGGCTTTTGCTTACTTAATATTGCCACTCCACTGTACCCTTTTTTTACTGCCGGATTCCAATAAACATGGTAACCAAGATCTTCGAATATAGAAATGTCGATCTGGTTTTCCATTGATTTCACCTCCTGTAGCCCTATTATATCAGGGTTTTCCATTTCTAGCCATTCAGCAAAGCCTTTTTTTAGCGCTGCCCGTATTCCATTTACATTATAGGATATTATTTTCATTTAATATCAATTTCAAATTCATCTTCAAAATAATCCAACACATGGATTTTTAGCATTTTTTCTTGGTCTGCACTATTCAAATGAGGTAATTTTTTCACCAATTTCCAATGGGGCCAACCATCTTGATCAATGAAGTCTAAGGTATAAAAACCTGAAAAACTTAATACTTTACATGTTGCAATATGCATTAAATCTTGCTTTTCTTCCTTTGAAAATGGTTTTGGACCCTTACCAAGTTCCTGAACACCTATTATAAACAATACGGCATTGAGATCGGATGGTTTTTTACCGAAAATTTCTTGCAAACCGGAAAGAAGTTTTGACCACCTTCTTTCCAAATCCAAGTCTTTTTTTAACAGTGCCATGTTAATTATTTAAATTCTGTTTTCGCTTCTTATTACTTATTTTATTTTATGAATTTTTTCCATAAATTGATATAAGCCATTTTATTACAAATATAGCAGGTAAAATGGCTCAACAATTATAAACAAGGCAATTTAGGTATGCGTTTCAATTATTGGACAGATTTTTTATCTCTGGTATTTCCCGAAACTTGCTGTTTGTGTAACAGAAGCCTATTTCCATTTGAGAACGAACTTTGCAAAATTTGTATTGCTGCATTGCCTGTAACAAATTACCATCTTATATCGGAGGATAACGATTTGAAGACTAAATTGCTTGGCTTGGCACCTGTTGTAAAAGTGATGGCCTATTTACGCTTTTCGAAAAAAGGATTAAGTCAAAACTTGCTACACCAGATAAAGTATAAAAATAAACCTGCCTTGGCCAGGCTTGTGGGTCTTCAGTATGGATATTTATTGAAAGAGGCAGGTTTTGATGACAATTGGACGGAGATAGTACCTGTTCCCTTGCATCGTAGGAAAAGAGAGATAAGAGGCTATAATCAAAGCGAACAATTTGGTCACGGAATCGCAGAAGCTTTAGGAATAAAATGCAAGCGCTTATTGTTGAGAAATCAAGCTACAGAAACCCAAACCAACAAATCAAGAATTGACCGATGGAAAAATGTTTCTGAGGTATTTGAAGCCTTGAATGGAGATGATATTAGAGGAAAAAGGATACTTTTAGTGGATGATGTGTTAACAACAGGAGCAACTTTGGCCTCCTGTGCACATGCCTTATTTAAATATCAACCTGAACAAATAGATTTAGCCGTCTTGGCTGCAGGGGATTGATTTCAGCTGAATATATCGTTTAAAATACCTGCCAATCGTATACCACCTGCCAATAAACGCTCCTCAATATGCGGATAGGTTTTGAATCCATAAGAATAAAACAATCGATTATTTTCAGGTAGGTCATATATTATAGGTCTCAACTCTACGGCTTCTATCAGCCATTTGTCAATTCCTTCAGATTGGTATTGTGAAACCAATTTTTTGGTGGCTCTCCGATTAAGATGTTGAGATAATTCAGTAAAACTAAGATTTTTACCATCTATTATCTTAGTATCCCAAACTGTATGAAGATTGGTGTTTTGGTTGAAATAGGTTACTTTTACATCATTACCACCTCGGTCATTTCCTGTTCCGACATGTAAGGGTTGATGCAGATCTCCTACCAAGTGTACAAGCATTTTAAGGTATGCCTTTTTATCTTCCTGGCTGAGGGCATCATTTTTTAAGGCAGCAATTATCATTTTGGTTTTGCCATAAGCGTCACCTGACTTTTCCTGAATGGATGGATCATAGCCTTTTCCTGCTTTTACCGTCAAATAATGCCACGAATTAAGGTGGTTGTAGGATGGGTCTGATTTTATCTCATCCATCCAATTGGCTACCATAGCCAAGGATTCAGGACCAAGAATATCCTGAATGCTTTTGGCGGCCTTTTTACTTAGATGGTAGGATGCAATTTCACCTACCACCCTATGACCTGTTAGTCCCCATCCAAATGAGTTGAACACAATGCTGCCCATTGCGATGGAAGTTAAAATGAATTTCCTCATGGCTTCCTATGGATTATTATCACTGCTTTAATTCTTGTAATGCAATATAAGCCATTAATCCGGTGCTGATGCCTAGAGCATCCTCATCAATATCAAAGGTCGGTGTATGGACGCTTGATATGATTCCTTTTGCTTCATTTCTTGTTCCTAACCTGTAAAAGCAACCGTCTATCTCTTGGGTGTAATAAGAAAAGTCTTCTGCAGCCATCCAAATGTCTATGTCCAAAACATTTTCTTTACCAAGGTATTCTTCAGCAGCTGTAATGGCTCTTTGAGTAAGTTCCGGCTCATTTTTTAGAAAAGGATAACCCTTTCTAATTTCAAATTCTACCTCTCCACCCATGCCTTCGGCAATCCCATTGGCTATTTTTAGCATCTGGGAATGAGCCTCTTTTCGCCAAACTTCATTCAAGGTTCTAAAAGTACCTTCAATATTTACTTCATTGGGGATTACATTCGTTGCACCTTCGGCAATTACCTTACCGAAAGAAAGAACTGAAGGCGTTTTTGGGTCTGCTTTTCTACTCACTACCTGCTGTAAAGCCACCAATATATGTGCACTAATTAAAACCGGATCCACAAGTGTTTCAGGCATTGCTCCATGACCCCCTTTTCCTTTTACTTTAAGATAAAGTTCATCAGCACTTGCCATGTACATTCCCTTGCGAAAACCGACTTTCCCAACGGGAATAAAAGGCATAACGTGTTGTCCTATTACAGCTGAAGGCTTTGGATTTTCAAGAGCGCCATCTCTGATCATCATAGAAGCACCTCCAGGAATTTTTTCTTCTCCGGGTTGGAAAAATAATTTTATTGTACCTTCAAATTCATCCTTTAACTCGTTTAATATTCGAGCCGTGCCAAGTAGAGAGGAGGTATGTACATCATGTCCACAGGCATGCATTACTCCCGGATTGGTAGACTTGTATGGAACATCATTGGCTTCTACGATCGGAAGGGCATCCATGTCTCCCCTCAAAGCAATTACTTTCTTTTCGGGATTTTTGCCTTCAATAATAACAACTAAGCCTGTTTCAGCTTTTGGCTCTATATGAGTAATGCCAAAGGAACGTAATTTCTCTTCAACAAATGCTACTGTATTGGTTTCCTCAAAGGATAACTCAGGATTAGCATGTAAATGTCTCCTAAGCTCAATAATTTCCGATTTATATTTATCGGAAAGTTGGTGAATTTTATCTTTCAACATCTTCTAAATTTTCTTCTTTTTTTTCATCGCCGAATTTCGGAAACTTGTCCTTAATTATTCTAGAACTTGAAAAAACGGTGTTCATTTTTTCGTAAGTGGCCAAAGCCTCTATTTTGTTTACAAAGCGTCCTACTTTAACCAAGTATCTCGGCTGAAGGTATTCCATATAACTTTGTGTTTGAGGGAATTCGGAGTAAGCCTCGTTTCTTATTTCAAAAGCTTTTTCCCTGTCTACTCCGCTGTAAATTAAAATTGTAAAGCCATTCACAAATTGTTCTTTACTGTTCTCTTCGGCAATTTGGGAGATTCTTCTGTTGAGTTCAGTATCAATGGCAGTGGCACTGCTACTTTCTTCCACTACACTTTCAGAAGTAGGCAACTCAGCAAACTGAATTCTACTTGACTCCAAGTCTTCAGTATAATTATTGTACCGATCAATATTTCCTCCGCTCTTCCGAATATTTATAATGCCACAACTGCTAAAAATCAGTAGAGACAAGAGATATATATTTATTTTTTTGAACATGTCAATGACATTTAATCTTCGATTATTACACACTTGGCATCAGCAATATCCTGCGCAACACTTTTATATTTAACATCTGACTTTAAATTACCATTGGCGTACTTTACAGTCACACGGTCGTTTCTACCATAAACTTTATCTGATTTTCTAGGTTTAACCGGCTCTCTATTTACCGCAGGTCTACTATTGGCTACTGCGGCTTTTTGTCCGCCTTGATTGCCGAGTGTATTCCCTACTTCTTCTTTGGAGGCGGTGACCTTAGGCTCTGCACCAGCTTGATTTTGTGCGGCTTTTACCTGTTCAGGATCTTGCTTTGGCAGGTCAGATTTGGAAATAAATGATACGATATCATCATTTAGTTTACCAATAAAGCGTTTGAACATTTCAAAAGCTTCAAATTTGTAAATCAAAAGCGGGTCTTTTTGCTCATAAACTGCATTTTGAACAGATTGCTTCAAATCATCCATGTCTCTCAAATGCTCTTTCCAGTTTTGATCGATAATCGCCAGTGTAACTGTCTTTTCAATGGCCCTGATCAGGTCTCGACCTTCATTATTAAGAGTGGATTCCAAATTGATGACCACACCAATCTGTTTGATACCGTCAGAAATTGGAACCATGATTTCCTTAACAGTTGCCCCTCTGTTTTTGTGAACATCTTTGAGAATAGGCATGGCTTTGTTAAGAATACCTTCATTCTTTCTGGTATAGCTTTTATAGGCTTTGTCAAAAAGAATTTTAGTCAAAGTGGTGGTATCCTTCTCCTTGAGTTCGGCTTCTGTAAATTGCTGGTCTATGCCCAATGAACTAAAGATATTCATTCTTAAGTTCTCTAGGTCACCGGTGCTTTTACCCATAACAATTAGGTCTTCACATACATCATACATGATGTTAAGAATATCTAATTCCAACCGATCCCCGATTAATGCATTTTTTCTTCTTCGGTAAACAACCTCCCGTTGGCTGTTCATTACATCATCATATTCCAAGAGCCTTTTCCTTACCCCAAAGTTATTTTCCTCAACTTTTCGCTGAGCTCTCTCTATGGATTTAGTAATCATGGAATGTTGAATCACTTCACCTTCTTCAAGGCCCATTCGATCCATCAATTTGGCAATTCTTTCTGAACCGAATAATCGCATCAAGTTGTCTTCCAAAGAAACAAAAAACTGTGTCGATCCCGGATCTCCTTGTCTACCAGATCTACCACGCAGCTGGCGGTCTACTCTTCTTGATTCATGTCTTTCTGTACCTACAATGGCTAGTCCACCTGCTTCTTTTGATTCCGGAGTAAGTTTAATATCTGTACCCCTACCAGCCATATTGGTGGCGATGGTCACGGTCTTGGCTTTACCTGCTTCCGCTACAACATCAGCTTCTCGTGCATGTTGCTTGGCATTAAGTACTTGATGTTTAATTTTTCTTATGGTAAGCATCCTGCTCAGTAGTTCTGAAATTTCTACTGAGGTGGTACCCACTAGTACGGGCCTATTGGCATCCGTTAATTCATTGATTTCATCTGCCACAGCATTGAATTTCTCACGGACGGTTTTGTAAACCTTGTCTTGGTGATCTTTTCGCTGGATAGGTTTATTGGTTGGGATTACAATGACATCTAACTTATAGATTTCCCAAAACTCCCCTGCTTCTGTTTCTGCAGTACCGGTCATACCTGAGAGTTTATGATACATCCTAAAATAGTTCTGCAAAGTAATGGTGGCATAAGTTTGGGTGGCATCTTCTACCTTCACATTTTCCTTCGCTTCAATGGCTTGGTGGAGTCCGTCAGAATATCTTCTGCCTTCCATAACCCTACCGGTTTGCTCATCTACAATCTTTACTTTGCCGTCCACCAAAATATATTCAGTGTCTCTCTCAAACATACAATAGGACTTTAACAGTTGGTTTACTGTATGAATCCTTTGAGCTTTTACGCCATAGTCTTTGATGATCTCTTCTTTTCTAACCAGTTTTTCGTGGTCTTCGATTTCGTCATTTTTTTCCAGCTCGGCAATTTCCATACCTATATCCGGTAAAATGAAGAAGTTATTGTCTTCATTTTTCTTGGTAATGACTTCAATACCGTTGTCAGTAAGGTCTACACTGTTGGACTTTTCATCAATTGTAAACAATAAAGGTTCATCAGCTTCAGGCATGTTTCTCTTATTGTCCTGAAGGTAATAATTCTCTGTTTTTTGGAGAATTACCCTAATTCCGGGCTCAGAGAGGTATTTGATCAAAGGCTTGTATTTAGGAAGCCCGCGGAAGGCACGGAACAATGCAAGTCCTCCCTCTTTATCATTTCCTTCTTTGATCAACTTTTTGGCTTCGGATAGGTAGTTTTGAACCAGCTTTCTTTGCTCATCTACTAAAGTAGAAACCCTAGGTTTCATTTCGTAGAACTCATGCTCTCCCCCCTTGGGTACAGGACCGGAAATTATAAGTGGTGTTCTTGCATCATCGATGAGTACGGAATCGACCTCATCAATCATGGCAAAATGATGTTTTCCTTGCACAAGATCCTTAGAATCTCTTGCCATATTGTCTCTCAGGTAATCAAACCCAAATTCATTATTGGTACCATACACAATATCCGCTTGGTAGGCAGTTCTTCTGGCCTCTGAATTAGGTGGGTATTTGTCAATACAGTCCACTTTTAATCCATGGAATTCAAAAATAGGCGCATTCCATTCGGAATCTCGCTTGGCTAGGTAGTCATTCACAGTTACGATATGAACACCTCTACCGGCTAGTGCATTAAGATAGGCAGGCAAAGTAGAAACCAAGGTTTTACCTTCTCCGGTCGCCATCTCTGCAATATTTCCTCGGTGCAATGCCACACCACCCAAGAGCTGAACGTCATAATGTACCATTTCCCAGGTTACTTCTACACCGGCAGCTGTCCATGTGTTTTTCCAGGTAGCTTGATCACCATCGATTTCTACATAGGATTTTGAGGCAGCCATGGTTTGATCTTGCAAATTGGCAGTAACGGTCAACTTACCATTTTCTTTAAGCCTTCTAGCAGTTTCTTTTACCACAGCAAAAGCCCTAGGTAATACTTTTTCCAAGCTTACTTCCAAGGCTTCATCTCTTTCTTTCTCTACTGCATCAATTTGGTTGAAAAGTGCATCCTTGGCTTGAACTTCCTCCGGATTTAATTGATCAATCTCTTTTCTTAATTCAGAAATTCGATCATCAAATGATTTGAGGTCTTCGTTAATAATCTCCTTAATCCTGATAGTTTCATTTCTTAATTCATCATCAGAAATATTGGCCAATTTGGCAAAGGCCGTATTTACTAAGGCCACGACAGGGCTTAAGGTTTTTATGTCACGGTCCGATTTGGTACCAAAGACTTTTGCTAACCCTTTTGCTATTGATTCTAACATATTGTTTAAATACTTTTTCTCTTAGGCTATTTAATTGTATTCATTAATGGCATCTGAAGGAATATCTACATTGATGGTACCACTGAAAACCTGATCAGCAGGCCCGGTTAATACAATCTTTTCGAAATTTCCATTTATGCCTTTCTCAAAACTAACCTGAAGATTACCTCCGGGAGTTTGAATATTTATTTTATTCATTTGTTTTTGCTCTCCATATAATAATGCACAAGCTGTCACACCTGTTCCACAGGAAAGCGTCTCATCCTCAACCCCTCTTTCATAGGTTCTAACCTGAATGGTATCAGGCGAAAGAATAGAGATAAAATTTACATTGGTGCCTTCAGGATATCTTTGCTTATCTCTCCTGATTGCTCTTCCTGTGCCAACAACATCAAATTCATTCACCTTATCAACAAAGCGCATGTGGTGTGGAGATCCTGTATTGGCAAAGAAATCTTGATCTATACTTTGTACTTCTTTCACATCCCCCATCCTTAATGCAACACTATTGCCTGAGATTGTTGCGGTATGTACCCCATCAATGGCTAGGAAAGTGGTATTTTGGTCAATAATACCCAAAAATTTGGAAAAGGCTACTGCACACCTAGCCCCATTACCACACATACTTTGAGATCCATCAGCATTGTAATAACACATTTCGAAATCATAATCTGCATGGGACTGAATGAGAATAAGCCCATCAGCTCCGATGCCAAACTTTCTATGACAAAGTTGCTGAATATAAGGTATAGGATCAGGGCCAAAAGAAAATGTCCTTCCATCGATCATGATGAAATCATTGCCTGTACCCTGATATTTATAGAAGTTAATATCCATTTGATTTATAGTAAGTTACCTTCAGGATGGATTGAAAATCGAAGACCAAAAAGATAAATGAATCCTTTCGAATGCCCACAAAAATCTAACCAATGCAAGAATGAATTACAAAAATAAACAACTTGGCCGAATTTACGGGCTTATATTCAATTAACTACAGGATTTCCTGTCAAGACTGACAAAACGACTTATAAAAGGTTGTCATTTGCTTTTCCATAGGTACTGATGCTGCTTTTGGTCGGAGTGCTTATCCAACATTAGAAATGGTGGGATAAAACATGATTTTTATTCAGTTCTCTGGTTGAGCAGCAATAAAACGTTAACTTTAATTACAACGTTTTATTGCTTACTCTTTATATTCCTAGATGCAAATTATAGTTTTGATTATCAGCATTTAAGTATTGATGGAAATTTGAATAAAATTTTGGCAGGAGTTTAATAATTCCGAAAAAACTTTCAAAGTTGTTCAATGATTAGACTGGTTTGCTTGTGAAAAGTTGTAAAATTTAAATTTTATGAAACAGTTATTTTTAATAATAGCAATTTTATCGCTTCATGGATGTAATAGGCCAGAAGGAGAAATGATAATGGAGGTGGCCGACGAAGAGACTTTTGAGGAATTATTGTCTATACCTATAAGCGAACAACCACCCCCGCCGTCATCAATAACTTCAGGAACAGAGCAGATAAGTAAAAAAACTATTAAAACTGGAGGAATTAATTTTCAATCGCAGGACATAGTGGAAGATTATCAAACAATTCGAAAACTCCTCCCTCGTTATGATGCCTATATTGAGCATGAAAATCAATCAAGAACCAAAGAAAGAATAAGTTACCAGTTGACTATTAGGGTTCCATCTACTGTGTATGATAGCTTATTTGTTACTTTTTCCACCATTGGGCATCGCCTTGAAAACAAGTATTCATCAATAAAAGATGTAACGGAAAATTATTATGACTTAAGTACTAGAATAAAAAACGACAAACTACTAGAAAAACGCTACCTGAAAATTCTAGAAAGTGCCACTGAGATAAAGGATATTCTAGAAATCGAAAATAAACTTAACCAGATTCGGACTGATATAGAAAATCTTCTGGGACAATTTAATTATTTAAGTAAACAGGTATCCCTTAGCACAATAAGTTTATCATTCTATGAAGAACTTCCATATGTATATGATGCATCTCAAAGAGGAGGGTTCTTGGCAAAAATCTTTAGTGCTATAAACAATGGCTGGCAAGGTTTCCTAAATTTTGTTATTGGTTTGATAGCATTTTGGCCTTTTCTGATATTGCTTATTGTCCTTGGTTATTTTATTAAAAAATTTAGAAGTCAGAAAAACTAAAACATTTTACAAGGTTGATATTTTTATTTTTTACTTTAATAAGAATATATTGAATTAACGATTGACCGCTAGGCTAGAATGGTTTCTAAATTGTTTAGCATAGGTGAGTTTATTCATTATTTATTCTTAGGTATTTAAAACTTTAAATTATTCCAATGAAAATTGCCGTATTTAGTACCAAACCTTACGATCAAGAGTATTTTGAAAAATACAGCAGCAATAATGATTACTCTTTCTCCTTTTTTGAAACGGCTTTGAATAAAACCACGGCCAATTTATCTGAAGGCTTTGATGTTATCTGTGCTTTTGTAAATGATAAAGTGGACAAGGATACCATTGAAGTGCTTGCCAATAATGGCATCCGATTAATAGCTATGAGATGTGCCGGGTTCAATAATGTGGACATTCAATCTGCTAAGGATCATCAAATAAAGGTGGTAAGGGTTCCGGCTTACTCTCCTGAAGCGGTGGCCGAACATTCGGTTGCACTGATTATGACTTTGAATAGAAAAACCCACAAAGCATACAATAGGGTCCGAGAGGGTAATTTTTCTCTAAAGAATTTAATAGGTTTTAATCTTCATGGTAAGGTAGTAGGTGTCATTGGTACCGGTCAAATTGGAATTGCTTTTTGTAAAATTATGAAAGGTTTCGGTTGCAGGCTATTGGCTTACGATATTGCTGAAGCGGAAGCCCTGATAGAAATGGGCGTTGAATATTTACCATTGGAAGAGGTTTTACAGCAGGCAGATATTATTTCTCTGCATTGTCCACTGAACCAGTCAACCAAACATATGATCAATAAGGCTTCACTGAAGCAAATGAAAGCGGGAGTAATGATTATCAATACTAGTCGTGGAGCTTTAATTAATACTTCTGATGCCATTGAGGGCTTGACTCAGAAAAAAATTGGGTACTTGGGGATAGATGTGTATGAACAAGAAGAGAATCTGTTTTTCGAGGATCTGTCAGAAAGTATTATTCAAGATGATGATATCCTAAGATTAAATAGTTTTCCTAATGTTCTTATCACCTCGCACCAAGCCTATTTTACCAAAGAAGCGATGGATCAAATTACTGTGATAACTTTGAATAATATTCGTGCATTTGAAAAGGAGGAACCCTTAGAAAACGAAGTCGTTTGATCGTAAAATATTGCCGATACCTAACAGACTTGGAAAAGACCTAAGCGCAGTGTTAGCCACAAGTTAAACATCTTTCCAATTTATGAGTTGACTTGATTAACAAGTTTTATTCAAGGGTCTTCCCGATAATAACTTAAGAAAATAATCAATAATTGATGAAAGTAGGTTACGACTATATCATTGCAGGCTCCGGCTTGGCCGGGCTAAGCTTATTGTATCGGTTGTTATTGGATAAAAGTCTTCAAAACAAAACCATTTTGGTGATTGATAAGGTTATAAAATCTGACAATGACAGAACTTGGTGTTATTGGGAAAAAGAAGAGAGTATTTTTGAGGACATTGTTCGCCACAAATGGGAAACTTTACAGTTTTTTTCTCCGGAAGTAGCCAAAATATTTTCGCTAAAAAAATACAAGTACAAAATGATACAAGCCGGTGATTTTTATCGGCTTATTATGGAATATGCCGCTACATTTGACAATGTTACTTTTAAGACTGAGGCAATTTTAGATATGTCTGAAGATAATGGTCAGGCAAGATTGATTACTGAAAATACGGAATATAGCGGAAGTTATATTTTCAATTCTACTGCCTTATTTCTTCCTGACATGAACACCAAAAATACCCTATTGCAACATTTTATGGGTTGGTTTATCGAGACGGAATCTCCTGTTTTTAATGAAAAAATTGGAACTTTAATGGATTTCAGGTTGGAACAACAGCATGGGGCTACTTTTATGTACGTATTACCAACGAGTTCCACTGAAGCCTTGATTGAATTTACTCTTTTTAGTGAAAGTACCTTGGATAGGGAAACTTACAATTTTGCCCTTAAGGATTATATTTCTATGGAATTAGGGATTAAAGAATATAGAATTAAGCACAAAGAGTTTGGAGTTATTCCGATGTCACTGGCTCAATTCCCAAAAACAATCAAAAACAGTGAAAGAATTGTCAATATTGGAACTGCCGGAGGATTTACCAAAGCCAGTACCGGGTATACCTTTCAGTTTGTCCAAAAGCATGTCTCACAGATAGTGGATCGGTTAAAACTTCAATTGCCTCCTATTGTGAATGATAGCTGGAAAAGTAAAAAATATGCTTGGTATGACAGAACTTTGCTGGATGTTTTGCTTTCCAAGAAAGTGACCGGCAAGGCTATATTTGAAAGTTTATTTCGGAAAAATTCTCCTGAGAAAATCCTATCTTTCCTCGACAATGACAGTAATTTTTGGGAGGAATTTAAAATAAGGAACAGTGTCCCTTTACTGCCATTTATGTTTTCCGGAATTCGGCAATTGTTTTTGAAAAAGAAAACGAAAGATTAAGACAAAAAAAGGCCTGTAAAAATTTAATTTACAGGCCTTTTTGAGAAGCTAAGATTTATTTGCTGACCATTTCCATTGATAGAATAGCCATATTTACTGTTTCGTTTTCATTCAACGCTTCTGTAACAATGTATAGATCTTGAAAATCTTCTTTTACATTATCATTGAATTTTAAAACTACTTTTTGGGTATTGGCACCTTCTTCTCCACTTTTTCTAACCACCATTTGTCCGATGACTTCTCCATCTGATCCTCCGGACCTGGCTTCAATCTGGTATCCATAATCAAAAGGTCGTTGAGAACTTACCATAAAGTTTATGCCTTCCAACCCTGTCAGGTCAATATTTTGAAGCATAAAATAGCCTTTGCCTAATGGAGAGGTGATGATCCGTTGACCATTTATTTCCATAGAATTATAAGCATATGTGGCATCAAGCTCACCTAAGTTGATGTTATTGTTGCGAAGAAAAACAGTTTTAGATGTACTAAGCGGTTTGATATTGTTTCCACCTTTATCGGTAAAACTTGCATTCAGTAGCATTACTCCATTATTGGCAAGTTTTTTACCCTGAAGTGGATCCAGTTCACCTTTTGCAGGGAGGCTTGGTTCCTGATCATCCTTGCCATCCAAAGAAAGAACGAAAGCGACAATTTTCCTTGCATCTCCTTCTTTCAAAGTAGGATTGGCCGGCATCATCGTTTCTCCCCAGACACCAGAACCTCCTTTGATAATTTTATTGATCAATTTGTCTACCGCTTCCGGTGAATCGGCATATTTTTTTGCCACATCAGTATATCCCGGGCCTACGGATTTCCCGTCAATCTGGTGACAACTTTTACATGTCAAAGACTCCATCAAACTTTTACCGGCCATGGCTTCAGACATGACTTGGTGACCTAAGGCTGCTTCTGCTTTATCAAAACCTTCGATATAATCGGCAGAGAGGTAAAGTGATGAAAGGTCTTCCCCTACTGATGGATCGTCAGGATCAGTTACTGTGACCTCATAATTTACTTTTTGGTTGGGAAAGTAAAAGCTTCCATTTCCTTCAAAAGTAACATTAATGCTAGGGGCAATATTTCCTGCATAAACATTGACAACATTGCTTTTTGCGGTCTTGTTTTCACTGTCTTTCACCGTTACTGAAATATCATAATCACCTTGTTTATCATAGGTGTAAGAGATTTCCGGCACTGAAGTCTCTTTGGTCTCGCCATTACCTAAATCCCAAATATAGCTTAAGGCATCATTCTCAGGATCACTCGCAGCAACCTTTACGGTTAATGCTAAAGGTAAACTACCTGAAGTTTTGTCTGCAGAAATTGAGGCGATAACCGGTGACCTGTTTCCCGGATTGTATTCAATTACTGAGAGGGCTGCATCTGCATTTGCACTAAACCAGCCTTTACCGTATTCTAGAAGGTAAAGTTTACCATTTGGACCCAATTCCATGTCAATTAAGGCATTGTGTCTGACTTCTTCCATAAAAGGTTCCATTTTTAGGTAATCACCATTTTCATCCATGGTTACTACCTTAATCCAACCCCTAATCCAGTCGTAGATAAATAGTTTGCCATCATAATATTCCGGTAAACCACCTCCATTAGGAAAGAGGTCAGAGTAATATACAGGACCTGCCATGGCATTTCTTCCGCCTGTTCCTACTTCAGGAAATGCTTCTGACTCTACATATGGATAATAAATGAATGCCGGCTGAGCAGGAGGTAGATTTTTAATCCCGGTATTGTTCCTAGAGTTATTGACAGGATTTTTTGGGTCAAATTCCTTACCAACTTCTCCTGTATCAAAATTAAAGGCATTGTAAGGATAATTGTTTCCTACAAAGAAAGGCCAGCCAAAATAACCAGCCTCTTTTGCTTGGTTAACCTCATCATATCCTCTTGATCCTCTTTCTCCAAACTTGTCTTCTCGCGCATCAGGACCTACTTCACCCCAATACAAAAAGCCGGTTTTCTTATCAACCGAAATTCGGTAAGGGTTTCGATTTCCTTGCACATAAATTTCAGGTCTGGTTTTTTCAGTTCCTTCAGGATAAAGGTTCCCTTCGGGAATGCTGTAAGAACCATCTTCATTTACTTTTATTCTTAGGATTTTTCCTCTCAAATCATTGGAGTTTCCTGAAGATCTTGCCGCATCATATTGCTCAAAACCTGGTCTATCATCCAAAGGACCATAACCTTGTAAGGTGTATTTTTGATCAGGTTGATTAAATGGCGTGGAATTATCTCCTGCCGAAACGTAAAGCAAACCATTACCATCAAAAGCAATTGATCCTCCTGTATGGCAGCAAATGCCTCTTTGAGAATAAAACTGAAGGATTACTTGTTCAGACTCCATGTCCCACGTATCATTCTCAAATTTAAACCTTGAAAGTCTGTTGACAGACTCATCCGTTGGACTATAAAAGACATATATCCAATGATTATTTTCGAAATCAGGATCTACTTGGATACCCATTAATCCTTCCTCTGCATTGACCTTAGGTACATCTGTTTTCCAATATACATCCAGGTGGGCAACTTTATTTACTTCATTGCTACCATTTTTGTAAAGCAAAACCTCTCCTCTTCTTTGGGAAACCAGAATATCTAAATTTGGTAAAATAGCCATTTCGGTAGGTTCTTTGAACTCTCCCATTACCAAGTTTACTTTTTCAAAACGGTCTGCATCAGGAACAGATTTACTTGTGGCATTGGCATAATTTAACTTTTCATTCTCCCCAATGGCATACTTAATTCCCTCTAAAAGATGTTTCAAAAAGAGTTCCTCTTTATAAGCTGCTCTGGTGTGGCCTCCTCCTGTATAAAATGCCCGACCCCCATCGTATTCATGGTACCAGGCGATAGGGTGTTCGCCCATATCTGCTCCGCCTTGATAACTGTCTTCATCTAATGAGATCAAAACGTTCACATCAGGGTTGAAATTTTTGTAGCTGTACCACTCATCCGTTCTTGACCATGTTTCAGGAAGAAAAGAAGTGGCGCTGTTGCTTTTATCAATGATTTTGAGCGATCCCTCCTGCACATTGGGATGAGGATCGTTGATGCCGGGATGATCTGTAAAATAGCCGCCTACCATCTTACCATACCAATCCCAACTGTATTCGGTATCTGCAGCTGAATGGATGCCAACAAAACCACCGCCAGCTTGAATGTATCGTTCAAACTCCGCCTGTTGAGCATTATTCAAAACATCACCAGTGGTATTTAGGAAAATTACAGTACTGTATTCCTTTAAAATGTCTTCAGTAAACATCTTCGCATTGGTAGTAGTGTCTACCTTTATGCCATTTTGTTTTCCTAAATTAATAATTGCTTGATTTCCATCCGGTATGGATTCGTGGTAAAAGCCATTGGTTTTTGAAAAAACGAGTACTTTTGGTTCTCCGGGTCTACTGGTACAAGCTCCCAGTAGGAACATTGCAAATATAAGGGCACAGAATCCCTTCATGACACTATTTTTGGACATAGGTTGATTTTTATTTTGCAGCAATATAATGAATATCTTTTTTTGACTAGACCATTAATAGAAATAATAAGGCTTATTGTAACATTGACAAGAAGTTTTATCCTTTTAAGGAGCAAAGTGTATTGCTTATTGGGCAAAAAAATAATAAATAAAGAAAAAGTTTAAGCAGGTGGATGAGACCTGATTCATCCCCATTGCCATTGTATGATTGGTATATAGATTTTGGTCTTTTTGAACTAGACTAAACCAATATAAGAAATACACCACCAATGGAGAGGTAGCACCAAGAAACCAAGGAATCGCCCAAGCTTTATCAATGTTGATAAAATACCAAATAAAAGCAGCACCTGCTACCAAAAACCATAAAGAGGCAAAATAAAACGTTCCAATTTTTCCTAACCTCAAACTTAAGGTGATGTCTCCCCTCTTGAGGTCTTCCTCATGTTGGTATACTTGAGTAAGAGGATAGGAGCCCAATAATAATAAAGTAGTAAATAGCGCAGGAAATAATAACTCAGTTTGCAAGAGTAAATCTATTCCGGCGGCTTGAAAGCCAATTACACACATTAAAAAAGTAAAAGCACCTTGAAAAATACCTGCAGTAAGCCAACTTAAATAAGGATATTTTTTTAACCTTACAGAAGGGTGGCTGTAGGCCATAGAAACCAATCCATAGAGAAGGACCATCAGGAAAAAGGCTACGTTGATAAATAGCGCACCTATCAATGATAAACCAAAGAAAACAAGGGAAAGGTAATATAGACCTTTAGTTACCTTTTTAGGGTTTTTTAGTCCGCCGATACTTTTTTCATCTTTGTCATAATAACTATTGTAGCCATTGCTTGAAGGGTAAAGGAATAAATGCAGAATAATCCCTACGGCAAGAATATTATAAACAGATGCTTGCGTTGTATAAGAAAGACCAAACCAAAAAACCGGCATGAGGTAATATGAAAATGGAATTCGAAGGTGTTCCCAACTTGACTTTTTAAACATCTTGGTATTGCGCAGTAACAATTCGCTTTGTCATTGGTTTTTACTTAACTTGAAATGTACAATAAACTAAAGCTAAACTAAAATCAATGAAGAGCCAAATTAAGAGCATTGGGCTTGCAAGCCCCGGCAAACCCATCCCACAAGAGTTGATTTGTAGTTTTATGCAAAAAGCACATGACCTGGATGCGCAAGAAAGCAGAAAATTGGCATATGTATACCGAAAATCAGGTATAGCTCAGCGCTACAGTGTCTTAGAGGACTTTAAGTTTAGCAATGTGGAGGATTTTCGTTTTTTTCCCAAAAATAAACGATTGGAGCCTTTTCCAACTACGGATTGTCGAATGGAGGTATTTAGGCAGGTAGCCCCTCAATTAGCAAGCGAAGCCATTGAAAAATGCTTGGAGAAAAGCAAGCTTGAACCAAATCAAATCACACATTTAATCTTGATCTCTTGTACGGGAATGTATGCTCCCGGTGTAGAAATGGATATTATTGAAAGGATGGGTTTTGCTAGTAATGTAGAACGATATGCCATTCATTTTATGGGCTGTTATGCGGCTTTCAATGGGATAAAAATGGCAGACAGAATCTGTAAAAGTGAACCTTTGGCCAAGGTGTTGGTCTTGAGTGTAGAGTTGTGTACCCTCCATTTTCAGAAAGAATACAATGAGGACAATATACTGGCCAATGCACTTTTTGGAGATGGGGCTGCAGCCGTATTAATTGCGCAAGGTGAACAAGGCTTACAAATTGAAGATTACGAATCCAATATTATTCCTGATGGTGCGGATGATATGGCATGGGCCATCGGCAACTTTGGGTTTCAAATGAAGCTGAGTAAATACATTCCCGGATTATTAGAAAAAGGGATCAAGCAGTTTTCGGAAGGAATGGAAAAAAAATTTGGTTTGTCAGGCATCAAGCATTTTGCCATCCACCCGGGAGGAAAGCAAATATTGAATAAAGTCGAGGCTGCCTTCGGTATAGAAGAGCGTCGAAACAAACACGCCCACCAAGTTTTAAAGGACTTTGGGAATATGTCCTCTGTAACGATATTGTTTGTCTTGGAAGCGATTTTACGGGATGCCACTATTCATGGCAAGATATTGGCAATGGGATTTGGACCCGGCTTGACCTTGGAAAGCTTATTAATAAGTAAATCATGAATAAATTCTTGCAAAGAAGTGAAGAGAAAGAATTGATGGATGACCTTGACTGCGGTGGTTGGATGGTAGCCCAAACCCTGAAGGAACTAAGGACAATTAATAAACTTCTTGGGGGCAATAAGGTAACGACTTCAGGGCTTAAAGAATTAATGAATTCATCCAAAAATGATTCATTTACACTTGCCGACCTGGGTTGTGGGGGTGGGGACATGGCCATCCACATTAAAAAATGGGCTATTAAAAATAGAATTAAGTTAGAAATTCTTGGAGTTGATGCCAATCCTAATATTATTGAATTTGCTAGAGAAAGGGCAAAGGAAGAAAACCTGGCCATAGATTTTGTAGAAGCAAACGTTTTTGATCCGGAATTTTTAAAGAATCCGGTAGACATTCAAACCTGTACTTTATTTACCCACCACTTTACTTCTGAAGAGTTGGTGGAAATCCTTAAAAACTTAAAAAGGCAAAGCAAGTTGGGGTTTGTGATCAATGATTTACACCGACATTTTATCGCTTATTATTCCATTAAATGGCTTACTCAGATTTTTTCAAAGTCAAGGATGGTAAAAAACGATGCCCCAGTTTCGGTGCTTCGGTCTTTCACAAAAGAGGATTGGGAGGATATTTTAAAAGCCTCCGGGATAGTTCATTATAAAATTTCATGGCACTGGGCCTTTAGATGGCAGGTTATTTGCTGGATTTGAGTTTATTGTTTTGAAATTTTAATTAAATCTTTAAAAATTATTTTACATTATGGAATTTGATACCAATTCTATGGATGGGATCATCCAAAGCGTGACACCTCTCGTTTTACTTGCATTGAAGAATATTTTAATTGCCGTAGTAGTTTACTTTATTGGTAAATGGGTAATTGGTTTGGCCATGAAGGCATTGACCAAAATTTTTGATAAATCGGATTTAGATAAATCTCTATCAAGCTTCTTAACCAGCTTTGTACGTGGCTTATTATATGTGTTGCTGATTTTAGCAGTCCTCGCAACCTTGGGAGTAGAGGTCACTGCATTTGTGGCAATTCTTGGTGCGGCAGGTTTGGCTGTTGGTTTAGCACTTCAGGGTTCCCTGGCTAATTTTGCCGGTGGGGTTTTAATTTTAGTGTTCAAACCCTTTAAAATAGGCGATACTGTAGAGGCACAAGGAACACTTGGCTCAGTAGAAAAAATTGATATTCTCTATACCACTATCAGGCAATTTGATAATAAGGTAGTTACAGTTCCTAATGGGAATTTAGCGAATAATAACATAACTAATTTCTCTGAAAAGCCTACACGAAGAGTGGAGATGGCTGTTGGAGTTGCTTATGGGACAGATTTAAAGCTAACGAGAAAAATTATCCTTGATACCTTAAAGAAGGATGAAAGAATTCACGCCGATCCTGCTCCTGCGGTGTACTTTACTAATTTTGGAGACAATTCCTTGGACTTATCCGTGAGATGCTGGTCAGATGCCGGTGACCTATGGCCGGTTTTTTGGGACAATATGGAAAACATTAAAGAGTCCTTAGAAGAAAATAATATTGAAGTACCGTTTCCTCAACGAGATGTGCATCATTTCTTTCCCGAAGGAAATATTGAATTAAAAAATGTAGAAAAAAAATAAGGAAAAAATGCCGGAGTCTCAGTTACTACCAAGTTTTTGAGACTCCGGGCAAACCCTACATTAAAAAATAACCAACTATCTACAATCAATCTTCCTCACAACAAAATAAAATACTAAAAGTAAGAAAAGGACTATACTATTATGAGCTACATCCACTGGATTCAAAGCTCAGTATGGTGCTTTTATCAGCCTTACTGCTGATTTGTAAACTTCCCTCTATAGGATTAAATGATCCTGACTCAATGCATTCTTGCATGTATTTCAAAGGCTGAACTATTTCAAAAGTGGTAGTGCTGTAATTTTCAGCAGCTAGTGAGCCACTTCCTTTAAGATAGATTCTGAAACCATTCGTTTCACTTGATAACTCCAGTTCCCTGAAATAGTTTTGATTCACAGTAAATACCTGTGTATCTGCATTAATTATTTTAAAATCTTCCATTGAAGAAGAAAATTTTAATTTCCTCTCCACTGCATCATAGCCTAAGTTTTCTAAGGTCTTAGTCCCCTGCAATTTTCTTCCGTTTACAGAAAAGTCCTCAAAGCTAATTTCAAGAAGACTTCCTTTACTTAAAAAGTTATCGGTGTATTTGACCGTTAATGATCCTTGCTTCTCTAAACCTCCTGCACTAATACAACCCGAACCAAAATTCACACTGATTTGTCCATTTTTATCGTCCCTTGTAATCACCGTGCCCGGACAAGTCATCTCATCAAGCAAAGGCAAGAGCCGTTGTTGACTAAGGTCTTGTTGCATCATGGACATTATCATCAAGTCCACTTCTTCCATTAAACCCATTATTCCGGAAATTTCATCTGAAGAAATCCCTTTATCAACAGCTGTCATGTCTTCCTCCAGATCAGACGTTACGCAAGAGGCTGCTGAAAATAGCAAGGCTATTGCGAAGGCGTTGATCAAATTTTTTCTCGGATTAATCATGACAAAATGGATACTAAACCGTATACTTTATTGCTTTGTTTTCGAAATGTACTTCCGTAAAATTTTAATTACTAATAAAAAACCAACTTTTTGACTTTAATAATTAACAAAGCATATATTTTGTTTTGAAAAGCAAAAATTACTATACAACCGAAGTTATTGCTTGTTAAATGTTTTTAAGTTGTTGAAAAATGCATTTGAAAATATTCAAGACTAGATTTTTTGCGTGAAAAGGACATAAAACCTTGATTTAAATGACTTTGTCCTGTTTGTGTAGCGGAATTTTGTTTTACAACTATTAGTAATTAGCAAACCCTTATTTTGTTTAATTTTTCCTTAAAACCAACTGTAAACAAGTTTATTAGAATTAGTCAAATACTTGATTGCCTTGCTAAACCGATTAATAAAAGTATTAGCAAATTTTTTAGCTTGGATTTACTTCTACTTATCAATAATTTGCTGAGGCTTTATTTAGATTAATTCCATATAACCTTGTTTAGAATCATTACAGTTAGTAGGTTTGTGAAAATATTTAACTCATGAAACACAATATTATACTAACGATAGGATTATTACTATTTATGTCCAATATAGCCTTTGGTCAAAAGGCAAGCATTTATGGAGTAGTGACCACTTCAGACGGTCAAGCGCTTGAATATGTTAACGTTGGAATTGTAGGTTTGGCTAAAGGAACCATCACAGAAAGGAATGGAGGGTTTGAGATCAGTAATATCAATCCTGGTAAATACACCGTATTTGCATCATTTATTGGAGCAGAGAGACAAGAGCAAACCATCCAGCTCTCGGCGGGGGAAAGATTGGCCTTGAAATTTAGCCTCCAAGAGTCGGCATCTGATCTGGCAGAAGTTATTGTTACGGATATTGGTACCAATCGTTTGTATGCTGACAGTGTATTTACTGTTGCAAAATTACCATTGACAGACTTGGAAAACCCACAGGTTTACAATTCCATTTCTTCACGTTTGTTGAAAGAACAAGTGGTTACCAATATGAATGACGCCCTTAAAAATGCTACCGGAGTGTCAAGACTTTGGCAATCTACAGGTCGTGGTGGGGATGGGGCTGAATATTATTCCATGCGAGGATTTTCTGTGCAACCTACTATGGTCAACGGCATGCCAAGCCTCAACAATGGAGGCCTTGACCCGGCCAATATTGAACGAGTAGACGTTATCAAAGGGCCTTCGGGTACCTTGTTTGGCAGTTCTGTAATTTCTTATGGTGGACTAATTAATATTACAACCAAGCGTCCCATGGATAGTTTTAAGGGAGAATTAGGATGGGTTACCGGTAGTTATGGCTTAAATAGACTTACAGCTGATATCAATTCTCCACTCAATGAGCTGTCTGCTGTGCGTGTTAATATGGCTTATCAAAATAGCGACACTTTTCAGGATGCCGGTAGCAATGAGTCTTTTTTTATTGCTCCTTCTTTTAAGTTTAAAGCTTCTGAAAAACTTTCTTTTTTAATCAACACTGAATTTTTAAAGACCAATTCAGTAAATGCACCAATGTTGTTTTTAAACAGGTCCAACCCAATAACCTTTTCCGAAATTGATCTTTTTGAAAATAACTATGAGAGATCCTTTACAGGTAATGAGTTAGGAATGAACAATACATCCTATGGCTTGCAGGCCCAGGCGCTTTATACCATAACCAATGACTGGACCTCTCAAACTGTCGTTTCTCGAAGTTCAACAAAGACAGACGGATATTACCATTATTTATTTGACAATAGTGATGGAGATAGTTTTACTCGTTATATATCAGACCGTAATGGTCAAACCTTGACTACTGACATTCAACAAAATTTTATTGGTAATATTGATATAGGATCCATTCAAAATAACCTGGTTATAGGTTTAGATTATTATCATTCTTCATTGATTAATGGAAGTACCGGTTGGGTTGGAAATGGTGTTGTTACACTTTCTGATGGGGATGATACCGGGGTATTGACCCAAGCAGGTGTGGATGATTTGTTGAAAAATTCCTTTGAAGGAAATAGCACAGGAAATACCCGTATCATGAGTGCCTACATTTCAGACGTAGCTGAGCTTCATCCCACTCTTTCAGTAATGGCGAGTATTCGCGTGGATAATTTCAAAAGTGAAACGGGGAACTGGTCAGCGGAAGGGGCCGAATCCCAAACTGCTCTTTCTCCTAAATTTGGAATCGTTTACAAACCTCTACAAGACAAAGTCTCTGTCTTTGCTAACTATATGAATGGCTTTGTCAATGTAGCACCAAGGTCAGTGGCAGATGCAGATGGTAGCAATCAAAGGCTAAAAACCTTTTCTCCTGAAAATGCTAACCAGGTTGAATTTGGTGTAAAAACCAAGCTTTATCAAGATAAGGTGGCTGCAACAGCCAGTTATTACCATATCGATGTGAAAAACCGATTGATGACTGATCCTAATAATGTCAATAACTCTATTCAAGGTGGCCAAGTAAAGAGTCAAGGTGTTGAATTAAGTGTAATTGCAAGTCCTGTGGAAGGTCTTGATCTTGTTGCAGGTTATAGCAAAAACCATGCAGAGGTAACGCAAGATTATGAGGAAAGTGGTTATCTAGGGCTAAGGCCGGAAGAAGCAGGTCCGGATCAACTGATTAACTTTTGGGCAAGTTATTCTTTTCAGTCCGGCGATTTAAAAGGCTTTGGTCTTGGCTTTGGAGGAAATGCTGCCAGTGAATACTTGACCATTAACAGGGCAAATATTGGTTCATTTGCTTTGCCGGCTTATCAAGTTTTTAATGCATCCATAAACTATTCCGGCTCCCAATATTTCGTAGCCTTAAAAGTAAATAACCTTACTGATCAAAAATATTATACAGGATGGTCTACGGTCACTCCTCAAAACCCAAGAAATGTTTCCTTGAGTTTAAACTATAGGTTTTAATGAAGCTTAAAAATATTGTAGGAAAAATACACCTCTGGCTCGGACTTAGTTCCGGGCTTGTGGTGTTTATAGTGGCTGTCACAGGTTGTATCTACGCATTTCAGGAAGAGATTCAAGACATGACGCAACCCTACCGGTTTGTGCAGCCGCAAAAAACTCCGGTCCTCCCCCCCACCACAATCTGGGAAAAAGCAGATCAGGCCTTTCCGGGAAAACACCTACATGCGGTGCTATATCCTAGCCCTGACCGGGCAGCTCAGGCCATATACTATAGTTATGAAGAAAATTATTACTATTTCGTATATGTTAATCCTTATTCAGGGGAAGTCTTGAAAATAAAAGATGTTTATGCCGATTTTTTTAGAATTGTATTGGATGGCCATTTTTACCTTTGGTTGCCACCTGAAATTGGTCAACCACTTGTAGCCTCTTTTACCTTGGTGTTTCTAGTTATGGTTATTTCGGGGCTAATCTTATGGTGGCCAAAGAAAAAGAAAAATTTAAGAAATAGCCTTAAAATAAAATGGAAAGCTAGATGGAGGAGGAAAAACTATGATTTGCATCAAGTATTGGGATTTTACGTGATGGCTTTTGCATGTATATTTGCCATTACCGGTCTGGTCTGGGGCTTTGTTTGGTTCCGTGACGCGGTATTCTTTGTAAGTTCAGGTGGCGAAGATTATGTAGAATACTATACCCCACTTTCAGATTCTACGGCCATATATCAGGAAAATGTGCCCCCATTGGATGCTGTGTGGATGAAAATGAGACGAATGTACCCCAATGCAGAATGGATAGAAGTCCATCCTCCTGAGTTTGATCATGCTGCCATAGCTGCCAATGCAAATCCCGATGCTTCCACCTATTGGAAAATGGATTACCGTTATTTTGACCAAAATACGCTCCAAGAATTACCTGTAGATCATATCTACAACAGGTTTGATGAGGCTTCCTTTGGTGATAAGGTAATGCGTATGAATTATGACCTTCATGTAGGGGCAATTGCCGGTCTTCCCGGCAAAATTTTAGCCTTTTTCTTAAGTGCAATTATTGCTTCATTACCTATTACCGGTTTCATGATTTGGTGGGGTAGGAAAAATAAAAATAAGAAGATGGAAAGAAGTGGTGATATGAACCAAACTCCAGCAGGCAAATTAATCTCCAATGGATGAGTGTTTCTAAGGTCTAAGTACACTTGGGCATTTTTAAGTCATTAACAAGTTAAAAATCAGCAGCTAAAACTGATCTAAATCTTGTAATTACCTATTTAATCAGATGATAATCAAAGCAATGACCCGTGAAATAGTATTCACTTTCAGAAACCATAGTTCTGAGCTTTTCAAATTTTAATTTTTGTTAAAAAAAATTGAAAATTAATCTTCAAATCATTTGGCTTCTTAACTGTCTAGTCTTAGATTTGTCTTAATTTAAAATTAATCTAAATAATAATAGTGATTAAAAAGAAACCTTGCAGCGGCAACTGCAAGGTTTCAGGTAAACTACTTCCTAATTCTCCAATTAAAAAGCAATGCAATATAATAAAATATTGTCACTAATATTTTTGTGTCTTCTTTTAACTCAGTTCGCTTATCCTCAAGAAGCAGGACAAATAAAAGGCACTGTTACCGACCAAGAAGGTCAGCCAATTCCGGGTGTTTTGGTTCAGGTTTTGGAATTAAAGAAAGGCCTGGTTACAGAAGCTGACGGAACGTTCCAGTTACAATTACCTTCCGGCGAAGACTATACCTTGACTTTTTCTTTCTTGGGTTATGAATCCAAGCAACAAGTAATTTCGAAGGATCAAAGCAACAAGAACCTTACGATTCAATTAACTGAAGCTGCCACAGATCTTCAGGAGTTTACCATCCTAGGCAAGTCAGAGCTTAGCGAAATCAGGGAAAAGGCTTTTAATGTAGAGGTGGTGGATGCAAGGAAGCTTCACCATACCAACTTGGATCTGGGCCATGCATTGGACAGGGTTTCAGGTGTTAGGGTTAGAGAAAGCGGAGGAGTAGGCTCCAGGATGAATTTTTCCTTAAATGGTTTTTCAGGGAAACAAGTAAAGTTTTTTATTGATGGGATTCCCATGGATGATTTCGGTTCTTCCTTCCAGCTGAATAATATTCCAATCAATCTAGCAGAACGCATAGAAGTCTATAAGGGTGTCGTTCCTATTGGTTTAGGGGCAGATGCTTTGGGGGGTGCTGTAAATATTGTTACTAAAAAAGTTAGGAAAAACTATGTAGATGCCTCCTATTCTTTCGGCTCATTCAATACCCATCGTACGGTTATCAATACTGCTTATGTAGACAAATCAGGTTTTACTGTACAGTTCAATGCCTTTCAAAATTACTCCGACAACAATTATTGGGTCAATGTGGATGTAGCGGATATTGAAACCGGGAAATACTATCCTAACCAACGGGTGAGGAGGTTTCATGACAATTACCACAATGAAACCGTGATTACCCAAGTGGGTGTTCAAGGCAAACCCTATGCAGACAAGTTAATGTTGGGATTAACAGCGGGGAAAAATTATGCTGAAATTCAAACCGGGGCAAGGTTAGTATCAGTTTTTGGTGATTGGCATAGAAAAGGAACCATCCTAATGCCTACCCTCAAATACAATAAGCAAGATTTATTTACCCAAGGTTTGGATTTAAATATAAATGCCAATTATAATTTTGGAACAGAACAAAACATAGATACCGTCAATAGGCGCTACAATTGGTTTCAGCAATATAAAGAATACGAAACAGAGGGAGGAGAGCGCTCCTATTCCATGTACAAGTTTAAAAACAATAATGCTGTTTTTACTGCTAACACGCATTACCAATTTAAAGACATTCATACCATTGCTGTTAGCCATGTATTTAACAGTTTTAACCGGACCGGCAGTGATGAATTGTACCCAGAAAGAGAAATTTATGAGCAACCCAGAAAGACATCTAAAAACATCACAGGAATAAGCTATCAGCTTAATTGGGAAGAAAAGGGAAGTATTTCTGCTTTCTCTAAAATATACAATCAAAGCAATTATTTTGCTATGGCTTATAATCCTTCGGGAAATTATGGGGATGTAGCCTACCGGAACAACAAGGAAACTTTTACCTATCCGGGTTATGGTGTAACCGGGTCTTATTTCCTAACAGGTAATTTTCAACTGAAGGCCTCCTTTGAAAAAAGCTACCGCTTGCCGGAACCTGAGGAGTTGTTTGGGGACATGGTAAATCTTCAGGGAAATTTAGACTTAAAACCTGAAAACAGCTACAATTATAATTTAGGATTGAGCATATGGAAGCAGTTGCACGCAAATCATCGACTGGATTTTTCTGCCAATGGATTTTATAGAGATGCCAAAGATTTTATTCGCCCAAGGCTAAACAATAACCAAAGCATGCAGGTAATGGATAACCTCTATAATGTGACGAATCTGGGGGTAGAGGGTGAAATAAGGTACAGCTATAGGAACATGATCAATGCAGGTACCAATATTACCTATCAAAATCTAAGAAACAATACAAAATATGAAGAGGGACAAACAGTGCCAAGCTTGGTGTACAGAGACCGTGTCCCCAATATGCCCTACCTCTTTGGAAATGCGGATATAAATGTTCTCCTATCCAATGCATTTGGCAAAGGAAATGATTTGGCTTTAGGATATAATTTGCTTTATGTACATGCTTTTTACTTGTATTGGCCAAGCTTAGGCGCTGAGAAGTTTGATGTTCCCATGCAGCTCTCTCATGATTTAAGCGCCACCTATACCACGGGAGCCAAAGGCAAGTTACAGCTTGTAGCTGAATGCAGAAACCTATTCGATAGAGTCCTTTACGATAATTTTAGTTTACAAAAACCCGGGAGAAGTTTCTCCGGAAAAATCAGATATTTTATATACTAATTCTTACTAAACAAATGAAAACCAACCGTAATTATTTATTAGCATGTATGGTCGCAATGGTCATAAGCTTAATCAGTTGTGAAACAACACCTAACGAAGAAGAACCCCCTGTTGCTACAGGAGAAAATCGATATATTATCGCCTCTACCCCAATGGCTTCAGATGGAGTTGCAGATTACTTATTGACTGCTGAAAGTCTAACCGAAGGAACAGTTAGTACCCTCGGGAATGGTGTAGAACAAGATGGAACCTACCGTTATTATGTCACCCATAATAACAAATTCTTTAGTATGCTGTATGGACAAGGAAACCCGGGAGCTGTGACCACCTATGAGCTTGATGTGAATGGGAGCCTTGTGAAAAAATCGGATTTTCAATCCGAAACGGTGCAGGCCTTTGGCCCAATGAATGACGATATTGTCATGGTAAAAATTTCAAGAGGTGACGAACCTATGGCCTCTTGGTATAGGCTAGATACCGAGCAACTTCAGATTGTTGATGATGGTCAGTGGAACCAAGAAGAAATAGCCAATAATGGAGAAAGAGCGTTCTTTTCCTGGGTTACACAAGTGGGAGACAAATTATTTGCTCCCTATTTTAGCATCAAAGCATGCTGCAACGATACTTTCGGCACCTCTTACCCCGACAGTGCTTATATCGCAGTTTTCGATTATCCTAGCATGGAATTAAACACTGTAATTAAAGACAACAGAACCAGTTTTATCGGACGCTATTTTCTTTCCGGATTGGAGGTTGATGAACTAGGAGATGCTTATGCCTTTTCCAGCTCCATAGCTACTTCCAATGGGGAAATGACCAGCACTTTGCCCTCTGCAATTACTAGGATTAAAAAAGGTGAATTGGCCTTCGATGAATCTTACTATTTCAATGTGGAAGAATTGGCAGATGACTATTACATCACGGCAAAAACTTATGCAGGAAATGGAAAATTTATAGTGATCATGAGGGAGGAAAAAGGAGCATATTCTACCGGAAATCGCTTTGGAATCGCAGATGTTTACAACAAGACGTTTACTTGGGTTTCGGGTGCTCCGACAGAAGATGAGATCGTCAGTGTAACCACCAATAATTACTCCACTCAGAATGGAATGGCCTACATTGGGATTACTACTGAAACGGGTAGCTGGGTGTATGAATTTGACGCAATTGCTGCTACGGCTACTCAAGGTTTGAAGGTTGAAGGAGGGAGAATCACCGCCATTAGCCATTTAGAGCCTGCGGAATAAAGGTATTAAGTCCTGGGTGGATTGTCCTATTGTCTCGGCCGGCAGATGTGGCAAATAAACCCAGGCCCAATTTAAGTAAGGAAAACCTAACCGAATCAATTGACCCTAAATTAAAGGAAAAGAAGTGGAATTAATATTCAGAGTTTACTGATAATCCAGGAAAGCTTTAACCTTTCTACTACCATATTATTGGTTGGGTATGCTATGAAAACTATTACAGGTAAAGAAATAGAACAATTTTCAATCGCTAAACAACTTTGGAATGTCAACATGTAAAACTGAAGTAATCTATCAAAACCAAGATTTTATATTCACCAAATGCGTGGACTGTTGTAGAATGGGATTAATGTATCATCAAGTAATGATTGGCTTTGATGAGGTAAATTTTGCGGCCTTTATTAGGTATTTGAAACAGATAGATTTTGACTATTACAAATTTCCTTGCATGGACGGTATTGACCGGGTAATCATAGAAACTTATCATCAAGACATTCAATTTTCATTTTCAGAAGAAGAATTCTATCATCTGAAAGCTTCAGCCATAGAGGCCAATGAGCAACTTCAATTGATAGAAATGATTCGAAAGCTTTAATAAAAAAACATGAAACATAAATCAATAAAATCACTTGTTTTGAGCCTGCTTCTTGGTCTGATGGCTAGCAGCGTTTATGCCCATGCATTGTGGATTCATACCTCTTCCACTGCCGAGCTGGGACAAACACATTCCTTTAAAGTTTACTATGCAGATTACCATGAAGATGCCGTTGAAGATGTAGCAGATTGGTATTCTGACGTGGAGGAATTTGAACTTTGGCTTATTAGTCCTTCTGGCAAGAGGTCCAAGTTAAATAAAATAGCCCGAAAGGATCATTTTGAGGGAAGTTTTATTGCGGATGAAAAAGGAGAATATCAATTGCAAATCAGTCATACTGCAAAAGTGCTTAAAGGAACCACCGCCTATCAATTTAATGCATCTGCGCAAGTATGGGCAGGAAAAGGGAAAGCAGACCTTATGGAACAAACGGACCTAATGCTTACAAGAGATCCAAAGTCCACCAAGTTTAATGTGTCCTATAAAGGCCAACCTCTTCCTGAAGCAACCATTAATATTTTAAGTCCGGACAAAAATAGTCAAGACCTTATCACAGGTAAAAAAGGAAAAGCCAAGGCAGAAATGAAAGGATCCGGTAAATACTTTGCTGAAGTAACTAAAACCGAAAAACTTGAAAAAGATGATCCTTCAGGGTTAAAAGCAATTTGGAGATGCGCAACTCAAGTGGTTGATAAATAGGTGTTTCCAATAATGAAAGTGGGTATTTTTTTATGTGACTTTTGAGCTAAGATCCTATATTTTTAAAACTAATTTTTCGCACCGGTACCACCATTATTGCTTCGTGGTGGTTCTGGTGTTCCTTTTTTCCCAGTCACAGGTGCCAAGTGGTCACTTGTTTTAGTCTTGTTAACCATAGAAACAAAGAACAATATAAGAATGATTACATTAAGTACAATCTTTACCCTCATGGGATTTGAGTTTTTTTATCAAACTTCTCAACGAGCAGTAATTTTACGCCCTGCCAATTGGGAGGAATGGTTTAAGTCCAATGCGCAAATAGCCAAAAGCATTGGTGGCTTACTGATGCTGATAGGAATGCTATTTTCCATCTATGCTCTAGGATTGGGTGCAGGAATATTTGCATTTGTCTGTTCCTTAATGTTGGTCGGTAGTTTGGTAGTATTATTATCCCCTTTGATGTGGATCAAAACCAGTTGGTTATTTATCGGTTTTGGTCTTTTGTTTATCCTAGAATTGTTTTAATCATGCCGGCCAATAAAAAACACCTCAATCCCAACTTTCTACATCGCTTTTCAAGGATTTCTGCAGGTCTAGTAGGTGGATATTTAGTAACAGTTTCTTTCTTTCTCGCTCTTTCCTTTGTTCTAGATAAGGTTGCTGTGTTATTCACCCTAGTGTTTGGAGGCTTTTTATTATGGGTAGGGCTTTTTATCGTGGCTTTTATAGCCAAAAAAGGTTGGAAAATATGGGCTATTTATCTATTGCTCACACTTGTCTTTTCTTCTATAGTCTATTTCTGTCAATCCCCATCCATTTAATTCAATAATCATGAGTAATAGGATATACAATATTCTCTTTCACACCCATACAATTTCCGGTATTTTCATCAGTTTGGCATTGTATGTCATTTTCTTTGCGGGCTCCTTTTCATTTTTCCGGGATGAAATCAACAGTTGGGAAAGAAATGAACCATTGGCAGCAGGCTGGAAGTTGGAGGAGATGGATTTTGATAAGGTGCTGGATAGTCTTGAAACCAAAGACAGCTTAATGAATAGAGACATCAGCTTCAATCAATATTATGATGAACAACGCTTGTCCTTGAACATTTCCCCACCAAAAAACAGCAAGCCGAAAGAATCTGGTAGGCGGAGAAGAGGCACTTTCAAATATTTAAATACCCAAGATTTAAATACATATGATTACAAGAGCTCTTATTCTATTGGAGAGTTTCTGTATCGTTTACATTTTTTTGCCCAACTTAACTTTTTTGGGAGATCGGGATATTTGCTGGCAGGAATTGTTGCATTCTTCTTCTTATTTGCTGTTGTTACAGGTGTTTTGGTGCACTGGAAAAAGATCATCAGTAATTTTTTTATGTTCAGACCCAAAGCAAGTGTCAAAAACCTTTGGACTGATGCGCATACTGCTTTGGGAATATTAGGCTTGCCTTACCAATTTATTTTTGCGCTCACTGGAGTATATCTTATTGTAGGGTTAACAATCATGTCTCCGGCCATCGTAAAATTCATCTATGAGGACAGTACGGAAAAGGCCTATGATGATTTCGGGTTTAACTCTCCTGAATATGAGTTTAGCGGAAAAGCCTTGTCTAGTGATTTTTCTGTCAACAGCTTTCTTGATGAAACTAAAAAGAAATGGCCTGAATTTGAAATCCGATCTACAGAGATATCGAACTATGGGGATCAAAACATGCATATTGAATTCAAAGGAAAGGCCAATTTTGACACCAAATTTGCTAGTGCTGGAAGCATAACTTATAAAGTGGCTACAGGAGAAGTGGTAAGAGAAAAAAAACCATTTAAAAATGTTCCATACTTGGATGGTGCGCGTGCAGTAATACAGCGATTACATTTTGGAGATTTTGGTGGCATTGCTGTTAAACTGATTTACTTCATTTTAGGAATTGTCACTTGTTTTGTGATAATCTCAGGAGTGATGATATGGTTGGTAGCCAGAGACAAAAAGAGTGTTTCTCCTGGAAAGCGTAAATTTAATGCCTGGTTGGTGTGGTTTTATTTAGCAGGATGTTTAAGCATGTACCCTGTGACAGCCTTTACTTTTTTAATGGTAAAATTAGGCCTTCAGGATCCTGGCTTAGACAGGGTGTCATTTATTTTCCAAACTTATTTTTGGTCATGGTTATTATTAACCTTGGTCTTCACTTTCCTTAAAAACAATGCGTTGACCAATAAGTGGACAATGATTCTGGGAGGCTTATTGGGACTAATGGTTCCTTTGGCCAATGGGTTAGTTACTGGAAATTGGCTCTGGATAAGCTGGATCAATGGGTATAAGGATATTTTATTGATTGATGCATTTTGGTTGCTTAGCTCCATTGGTACTTTGATTATAGGTTTAAAAATAAGGTTACAAAAACCTGTGCCAGCTAAAGCCGGAAAGATGATTCCTGCCTAAATCCGAGTATATCGAAGCTCTTAATGGGTACCAACAGGAAATTGTCCTGGTGGTACCCATTTTCTTTTAATCTATTCATAGATAGAGGAACCGGGATTTACGTCAGATTCCAATTGTTTTCTTATACAGCACAGATGAATTTGCTCCCTTAGTTTTAATTTTTATACTACATTTATATTTTATTTACCTGATCGATTCTTGAACAGTGTTGTCCATCTCCTATAAGTTGTTGGAACCAAAGTGAATTTGTATCAAAAGCAGCACAAAGTAAAGGGGCTTTATCAATAGCGAAAATTGACTCTTTCTTGCATACTTTAGAGGTTTAGACTTGGGTCAAAGCATGCTAAAAAGCATTGGTACTGCCGGTAGAATAATACTCATTGTCAATAGGGATTTCCCTTCCAAATGACCAAATATCTTAATACATGAACACTGAATATGACCTTTCTGATCCGGACAAAAAACTAAAAGCCATCCGGGAAAAAGTACTTTTATTGTCTTTTGGACGCCTAGGTTTTTTTTTAATAATGTTAGCCCTCTTAATCGTAGGAATAACTGAAATTCACTGGCTGCTCTTTCTTTTCTTCCCTGTAAGCTTTGTCTTCGTAAGCCTGATTTTAAAATTCAACAAAGAAAAGGACCGGGAAAGTTTTTACAAAGCAGTCAAGGAGATGCAAGAAGAAAAGGTTAATCGAAAGAATAGGAAGTTAAAAGGATTTGACACAGGGGCTGAGTTTATTGACCCCTTACATCCTTTTGCAAGTGACTTGGATTTATTTGGGGAACATTCCTTGTTTCAAATGATTAACCATACGGTTTCCGTGGGTGGAAAGTCTCGTCTGGCTTCTTGGATGAAGAATCCTCTAGGACCAAAAGCTGCTGCAGAGAAACAAGAAGCTCTTTTGGAACTTTGTTCAAAAAAAGACTTCTTATTTGTATTTGAAGCTTTTGGAAAAGCTTTTATGAAAAATGACAACACCGCAGATGGAAAGGTCAGATTTTATAAATGGTTGAAGAAAAGTCTGCCTTGGAAGCTTTTATATTTCATACCCATGGTATTTGGACCGCTTGTAGGCCTTGTCGTTCTTTTTGGGGTGCTTTACAATTTTTTTTCCACTGTTTACTTAAGTGTTTTTATTCTTTTGGGGATGGGACTTTTAGGTGTAATATTTAAACCCTTGATGGAGGCAATGAAATCATTGCCAAGTGATAGCGATCTTAAGACCTTACAGGCTTGGGCAAAGCTCCTTGAAAAGGAGCAATTTGAAAATCCATTGTTGGTAAAGCTATTAAAGCCTGTCAAACAAAATGAATTTTCAGCTTCAAAAGCTTTGAAACAGTTGGAAAACCTCACTTTTATGGTTGAGAACAGGACCAACTTATTGTACTTAATTTTCAATATTCTTTTCTGGATTGATTTTTTCGTTTTATATAGACTGAAGAAATGGAATGAGTTGGCCGGTAAAAACATGAGAGAATGGGAGGAAACCTTTGAAACATGGGAGGCATTGGTTTCTATGGCGGCATTTATGGCAGAGGAAGACCTATCTACAAGAGTTATTTGGGAAGCGGATGCGGTATTTTCTGCGGAAGAAATCAGGCATCCACTGATAATACCTGAAAACTGTGTAGCCAATAACTTTGACATAGGAGAGAATGAAAAGGTTGTATTGCTGACCGGATCCAATATGTCCGGAAAGACTACTTTTATGCGTACCCTTGGGATCAATATTGTTTTGGCGGGTATGGGTATACCACCTTTTGCAAAGACATTTAAAACAGGACCTTTTTTATTGTATACAAGCATGAGAAATACAGACAGTCTCGGAGAGAGTGTAAGTTCTTTTTACGCAGAATTGGCTAGGATAAAGGGAGTTTTAGAAAAAGCAGCTGCAGGGGAACCTGTCTTTTACCTATTGGATGAAATCTTAAAAGGAACCAATACTGCAGACAGGGTACTTGGAAGTGAGGCATTGATTAGGCAATTGGCAGAGACTTCTGCAAAGGGAATCATATCAACCCATGATATTGAATTAAGCGCATTGGAAAACCAATTGTCTTTTTTGGTGAATTACAGTTTTCACCATGATATTCAAAAGAATGAAATCGTATTTGATTATACGATTAAAAGAGGCTCCTGTCCTAATTTTAATGCACAAAAGCTTATGGAACTGATGGGTATAGAGATCAACAAAGCTTTATAATAAAAAGGCCCATTGTACTTTGGCATAAATATTGGTCATGTTGTATCAAATAAAACAACCATATTAAACCGAAACAACCATGAGTTCTTTATTGTATTTGATTGCGATTATTCTTGTAATAGGATGGATTCTAGGAGCCTTCGTATATAGTGTAGGAGGCTTAATCCATATTTTATTGGTTTTGGCTGTAATTGCCATCTTGTTCCGTCTTATTGGTGGAAGGTCAGTTTAGCCTTCTGAAATTAGATATAAAATAGGGCTACCGAATGCGGTAGCCCTATTTTTTTTGCCTTTACTTAATTTTTTATCAATCATTTAGGCTTAAGTTCAAAAGTATAAATTTTCGATTAAGATAAATTTTACTTGCTATGGCTTATTCCTGCAACATAATGGTAGAGATTCCTTAATTTTGTAATGATTCATAAAAAAATACCACACTGTGCAGAAAAACTATCAGCAAAAGACCCTAGGAATTTTGGGTGGAGGACAATTGGGAAGGATGCTTATCCAATCTGCTATCAATTATAACCTTGAGGTGCATATTTTGGATCCTGATCCCAATGCACCCTGTAAATTCCTCAGCAATAAATTTGTTAATGGAGACTTGAAAGACTATGATGCAGTTTATTCATTTGGGAAAGATTGTGATGTCATTTCAATTGAAATAGAGCATGTCAACACTGAAGCTCTTTTCCGTCTTGAAAAAGAAGGAGTAAAAGTTTTTCCTCAACCACATATCATTGCCCTCATCCAAGACAAAAGGAGCCAAAAGCAGTTTTACTTGGACCAAGGAATCCCTACTGCACCATTTATTCTTACAGAAAATAAAGAAGAGGTGCTGAAACAGGCAGCGTTTTTGCCGGCGGTAAATAAGTTGGGAAAGGAGGGCTATGATGGTCGTGGGGTGCAATTAATGCGAAATGCTGGCGACCTGGAAAAGGCATTTGATGCCCCTGGATTACTGGAGAAGTTAATAGATTTTGACAAGGAGCTAGCAGTAATTGTGTCCAGAAATGAAACCGGAGAGGTTAAAAGTTTTCCATCCGTGGAGTGTGCCTTCCACCCTGAGCATAACTTGGTAGAGTTTTTATTTTCACCTGCCAATATTAGTGATACAGTAGACGCAAATGCAAGAGCACTAGCAGAAGAGGTCATTCAGAAGCTTGACATGGTTGGTCTTTTAGCGGTGGAGTTATTTTTGACCAAATCAGGTGAATTGCTAGTGAATGAAATTGCTCCTCGCCCACATAATAGTGGGCACCATACTATTGAAGCCAATTTTACCTCACAGTTTGAGCAACACCTTAGGGCTGTGATGGGCATGCCACTTGGAGAGACAGGATTGAGATGTCCAGCTGCAATGGTAAATTTATTGGGAGAAGATGGATTTACAGGGGATGCCATTGTTGAAGGAATGGACGAAGCCATTAAAGAACAGGGAGTCTACCTCCATTTATATGGTAAAAAAATTACCAAGCCATTCAGAAAAATGGGACACGTAACCCTTCTAGCTGAAGATGCCGGCTTATTGAAAGAAAAAGCAGATAGAATAAAGGAACTTATAAAGATTAAAGCATGACTGAAATAAAAGTTGGTATCATCATGGGCAGCCAATCCGACCTGCCAATAATGTCTGAAGCTGCTAAGTTTTTAGAAGAAATGGAAGTAGGCTATGAATTGACCATTGTATCTGCCCATAGAACTCCGGTTCGAATGATAAACTATGCTCAGGAGGCTAAAAAGAGAGGTTTAAAGGTAATCATTGCCGGTGCGGGTGGTGCAGCACATCTGCCCGGAATGGTGGCATCTCTAACAAGCTTACCTGTTATTGGGGTGCCAGTGAAATCCTCCAATTCCATAGATGGTTGGGACAGCATCCTATCGATTCTTCAAATGCCTTCAGGAATACCCGTGGCAACGGTGGCATTAGATGGAGGGAAAAATGCCGGTATTTTAGCCACCTCTATCGTTGGTGCTTACGATGATAAAGTATCAAAAAATTTAGAGGAATTTAAACAATCTCTTTCGGAGAAGGTATTGGCATCTGCGGAAAGAGTAGAAGAAATAGGCTGGAAAGCTACTTTGAAAACGAAGTAATAGCCGTTGATTAAATAAAAAAGTCGGATTCAATTGGTAGAATCCGACTTTTCTTACCTCGGTTACTGTTGATAAGATATCATCAAGGAGGTATTGTGTTGAATGTTAATGTAGGTTGGCTTCTTTTTAGAAAGGCAATACGTCTCCTTCACTATCATCATTGAAAGTGGTCACATCAGGCATTTCATTTTTTGGTGCCGGAGCTGCATTGGGTGTACTTGCATTATTTACTCTCCATATTTTTACGTCGGTATACCAACGTCCATTAAATTCCCTGCTTTCTACTTCAATGCTTGCTGTCAATTCTTGCCCTTGCTGAATGTTAAACTGATCTATTTTATCTCCCCAAACAGTTAAACAAACTTTCTTTGGATACTGACCCCCGGTTTCCAAAATATAGTCCCTTTTTCTCCAGGTTCCATTTCTACCATTTCCGGATTGTTCTTCTAGGGCTTGTATGATTTTTCCTGATATCTCCATGTTGATTCTTTTTTATTGAAAAAACGAAGGTAATTAAATCCTCTTGGATTTTAAAGCGAGAAGCCGGAAGGGTAAGAAATACAAAGTGTAATTAGAAATAGCTTTGGTCCTTAAGCCTAGGGTGAGGTAAAAATTATACCTTTTTCAGGTTTCAGAATAAAGAAACTTCCTTACCTTCTATAATTCTATCTGATGAAAAAAACTAAACCCGGATAGTTTTTAATCGTAACTTTAAAAATAATCTATACAATTCTAACCGTAAAACGTTATTTGATTAAACTAAAATTAATTTTCACCCCGGTTTTTTACTGACCCTCGAAAGGAAATCTTTTCTTTTTAAAATAATCAATGATTTACGGCTCAATAGCTAGCAGTTTAAATGAAAATACTTAAAAAATTAATATACAGTATGATGACCATACTAATCGTAGTAATTGTCCTACTTGTAACAATAGGAACTTTGTTTATGTATTTAAGCCCAGAGTTTGGAGGGAAGCCCACTGAAGCGGCATACAAGCAATATGCCAAATCCAAACATTTTAAAGAGGGAAAATTTGTAAACAATGGTGATGTTGAAATGGAAATGAGTGCTGGTGATATGTTTAAAGCCATTACCGGAATGCTGAAGACCATCCCAAATTCAGTTCCCGGAAAGAACATTGAAACAGAAAAAATTGATTCCTTGGATATCGTTGGGTTCGGGGCTGATACCCGGCTGGTTTGGTTTGGTCACTCTACTTTTTTATTACAAATAGACAGCAAGACAATTCTTATTGATCCGATGTTTGGGGAGGTTCCTGCTCCCCATCCACTTTTAGGAAACAAACGATTTAGTAATGAACTTCCCATTGATATTGAAAAGTTGCCCTCAATTGATGCTGTGTTTATTACCCACGATCATTACGATCATTTAGATTATGGCTCTATCCAAAAGTTAAAAGAAAAGGTCAAAATATTTTATACACCCTTAGGTGTTGGCGCTCATTTACAAGCCTGGGGAATTGATCAGCAAGATATTGTAGAGATGGACTGGTGGCAAGAAGAAACTTTTGAGGGATTGACTATCCGTTGTACCCCGGCCCAGCATTTTTCAGGAAGAGGGATTTCGGATAGGGCTCATACCTTATGGTCTTCTTGGATCATCCAATCACCTAAGGCCAATTTGTTCTTTAGTGGAGACAGTGGATATGCGGACCATTTCAAAGAAATCGGTGAAAAATATGGACCTTTTGACCTGGCATTGATGGAATGTGGGCAGTACAATGAGTTGTGGCCAACTGTTCATATGTTTCCAGAGCAAACAGCAATGGCAGGCCAAGATGTAAATGCCAAAACCATCATGCCGATTCATTGGGGTGCTTTCAAATTGTCTCATCACAGCTGGACAGACCCGGTGGAAAGGGTTTCTCAAAAAGCTAAGGAATTGAATATAAATATCATTACACCAAGAATTGGCGAGCCAATTGTATTGGATAATATGGTAGTCGCTCAACCTGATTGGTGGCGATTGCTGGGTAAAGAATAACCTTCAATAAATTGTTGTTCGTTAATCCATTTCAAGGGCTGCTCTTTTCACTATAGGAATTAGGAAGGTTCCTTCAATTATAATTTATTAGTATCTTTGAAACTAAGGCCTAAAGCGGTTATTTTTATTTACCCAACACAATTCACCCAAATGTGTTAGTGTTTTTTACTTTGAATGGAGACGAAAAGGTAAGCAATTAGTTTTATGACAGATTATTCCACATTTAGACATCCTATAACGCATACAGAAGATATAAGAACAGCTGCTGAAGTTGAGTCCAATGCACCTGTTTATAACCAATACTTTATACTTCCGGAAGATTGTGAAAACGGAGACCATGTGGGTAAGGTAAATTTTTTGTGGAGCCACCAGAAATTTTTTAATAGAAGATGGGCAACTCAGGTTGACGATAATTCTTACAGTTTTGAAATAAAATCCGGAAATTCTGATCAAGCATTTTCGATTTCAAAAAGAGGGGAATTATCCATTGAAAAAGCTATGCTCTTTAAGAAGACAAGATATCTAACGGTGCGGATCAAATTATTTGATACGTATTTTCAAGATACCATCTGTAAGGTTTTTAGAATACCTATTGGGAATTGTGTTTATTTTGATAATGAGGTTAAGGACAAGGGGCAAGGCACACGTAAACACCCTTACCGAAGGTGGAAAGATAATTTTTATGGCAGTAATCCTGCCATTAGCACTGGTAAAGCAGGGATGTTTTATTTGTGGAAAAGAGGGCAGCGGATAGAGGACTGGACAAAGGTTCAAAATCCGCTGATAAAAGGAAAACTTCCTCCTTATATTACCTTAGGTGCATGGGGTAAAGGTCCAAGGCCCATTATTGATGGCAGTAATAATAAAACCTCAGAACGGTTTTGTGATGTAGGTGATGCCAGATTAAATGGAACCTCAGTTACCTCTACCACTAACCCTGAAGGGGTGGCACACAATATTTGTATAATGGATATAGAAACCGACTTTGACGGAGAAGGAAAATGGTACCCATATCAGGTAGGGATGTATGGTCGAGGAAATAGGTTTATCCGGCTCAAATGTAGTACTTGTCTGGAATGGGAGGATGGGTTTTTCTGGGTAAAGAACCATCCGGGCGCAGAGGGTTCCGGCTTTATAGAGGCCTTGTTTCAAGATATTGAAACCTATGATAGTAAATACAGGGCGATAAAATTTGAAAGTGGAGGGATAAAAGGTCGGAATTTTCGCTGTTATACCTCGGTTATGGATTCAGAAACTCCCTTATCTGCTGCCAATGCACCATTCGTAGACTTAAAGTATGCCGACCTGCAATGCAAGGACAATAGGAGAAGTTTAGGTATTCAAATTAGAGCTGAGGGGCATTGCTATGAGTGGTTTTACCTAAAGGGATATCAAGATGCGATGAACCCCTTTAGGCATGTGGCTCACAATGGCCTAGATGCCAGCTTTGGAATAAAAAATTCCGGGTACAAGCACATTTTAATAGATGGATGTACAAGATTTATTTGCCAATCAGTAAACAATGGCCCAACTGATAAAAAACCGGTTGGAATTTATTTTAGATACATTGATGTGATGAACTCCTCAAGAGCCAAAGGGGGACTAACCATAGCCCAAGAGGCCACTGATACACTTATTGAAATGTGTAATTTGGGGGATTCGCCCGGGATAGTGGTTTTTCCGGACACTTCAGGTACTGTAATTAGAAATTGTACTGTCCCGGGTAGAATTGATAGGCGGGCTGAAGCCACCATAATAAATACGGTATTTGGAAGGTTATTAGGAATGGGAGGAGGTGAAATTATTTCTTCTGCAAGTCCTTTAAAGCCTGCTTATTTTGTAAACATGGCCGAAGGCAATTATAGACCTGCGCATGGATCACCTTTGGTTGGAGCTGCTTCTCCAACAATTAATTTAGCTTATGATTTGGAAGGAAATGAAATGCGAAGTTTTCCTACCATAGGCTGTTATGAACTTGCTCCTGACCCGGCACCTGAAGAATGAAATTGGTAATCTGAAATTAAATTTTCTCTTAAGATTCCTGATAGGAAATGGGGGTGCAAATCTCAATAATAATTCCATTGTGGTCTTTCAGATAACCAACCTTTTGCCCCCATGGTTTTTCCTCAATACCCTTGAATTCTAAAGCACCTGCTTCTATGGCTTTATCAAAATCCTCGGTGATATTTTCGGTGACAAAGGCAATCTCCATCGTGTTGGCCTTTTCCCTTATAGAGGCCAGTTGAAAATCCCTGCCAAAATTTGCTTTTCCCAATTCATGAGAAGCAAAGGACAAGGTTGTTTCTCCGGAAATAAGTTCACCATAATCGTTTTCAGGAGTTATGAATTTTATTTTGAAGCCAAATGCTTTTTCATAAAAAGCTACCGTTTTTTGGACATCTTCTACGTAGAATATTGTGTAGCCGTATTTCATTAATTTTTCAAGGATTTTTTAATTATTTTGAAAGCCCAGTCATAATGACTGGAGGTATTGGAGATTAAATAAGCTCCCAAGGAAGTAGTTCCTGTCCATTTGTATCTTCTTTTTTCAAATAGCTCTTCATGGGTATGTTTCTCTATGATTTTATGGATTTTTTTATGAGAGTCATTTACCAATTGAATAGCTTCTTCTAAAGGAAGGTTTCTATTTTCTTCTTGAATTTTACGATTGAGTTCCGGAAGTGTTTTCCAAGTATGGCCCTTGGCAGGCATATAGGGCTTCTCCCCATTCATTCCTATTTTGTACCATTCCAGCGTCAATAGGTGCCATTGGTGAAGATGCGCCAAAACATCTCTGATATTCCTGTTTAATGTGCCAGAGGGAAACGCTTGATGTCTTTTTTTCTCCGGATAAGCATTGACTTCACCCATAAGCTTGTCAAAGTTATTTTGACTAAAATTAATGAGCTCGTATTTTGATTGAGGTCTAGGCATTAAATTTTCATTTTGGAGAAACTTGCTTCAAGAAATCTTGAGAACAGTTCTGCTAATTGGCGGATGAAAAGTTAAACTTTATTCCCTTTATTACCAAAAGAGAAATGGACGCGGAAAATTTAAACCGCCTTATTAGTTTTAAAACCCAGTTCGTCAAGAAGTTGATTACTGTATCTTGGCTGTTAAAATGTAGGTTTGAATTACACCGACTTTAACTATATTTAGGGCTAATTTAGACAACAATGAGGAAATTATCTCAAATCATACTATTGCTATTTTTGCATAGTTTATTAGTGGTTAATGCCAGAGGCCAAGATTTGAATATTGATACTTTGTCACAAAACAAAGATTCAATTGACAATGCTGCCATGGAAGAATTTAATAGGAAGTTGGCGGCAGTGGAATTAGAAAGAAAGGTAGACTCCCTCAAAAAGGCTACCCTTGAAGCACAGCTTTTGGAACTTAAAACCACCGATAACCTTCAGAAAATGGATTTGATCCAACAACTTGAAGCGATCAAAGAGAATGAAAGAAAGCGACTTTCGGATAAAATAGCTCAAATAGACTCCTTAAGAGCTACAGCCAAAGGATACCCGGTTTTAGGGTTTAAAAAGGATACACTTTATTTAATTTATTCAAAGATGGGGGCTGTTTCTCCACAGGAGAGGGCAATTAATGTTTCAAATAAAATCAAGCAGCTTTATGAGGATGATTTTTTAATTGATGACTCCATTCGAATATCCAAAGTTGAAGATACTTATGACCTTATCTACAAAGATTTGATTATTGCCAGTATTTCGGAAAACGATGCCCTTTGGTCTGGGAATCCAATAGAGGAATTGGCTGAAAATTCCTTGCAAATTATAAAAGGGTCTATTGAGGAAGGAAGAGAGGAAAACAGTTGGTTAAAGTTATTGTCAAGGATTGGTTTGGTAATTCTTGTGGTATTGATTGCGTGGTTTGCGATAGGCTTAATTTCAAAAGGCTATGATAAGCTTCTATTAAAATTTGATAATAACAAGCAAAAATTGCTAAAGGATTTGTCTTATAAGGACTACACTTTTCTAAGTGTGGATCAAGAAACCCAAATCTTGTATTTTTTTATTAAGTTTTTGAAATGGTTTGTGTATTTTCTTTTGCTATACATTACACTACCCATCATTTTCAGCATTTTTCCTTTTTCACGCGATTGGGCCAACACTCTCTTTTATTTAGTTTGGGCGCCGTTTAAAAGTTTATTGTTATCCATATGGAATTATCTGCCTAATCTCTTCACCATTTTGGTGACCTATTATGTAATGAAGTATGTAATTAAGTTTGTAAAATATATATTTCAGGAAATAGAAGCTGAGAAACTCGTTTTATCCGGCTTTCATTCGGATTGGGCCATGCCTACATTTAGCATTGTCCAATTTCTGCTGTATGCCTTTATGTTTATCCTGATTTTCCCTCATTTACCCGGCTCAGATTCTGATATTTTTAAGGGGGTATCTGTTTTTGTAGGCGTTTTATTTTCTCTAGGTTCTTCTTCGGCTATTGCCAATATGGTTGCAGGCTTGGTGATTACTTATATGCGACCTTTTAAAATTGGAGACCGGATAAAAATTGACAATGTTACCGGGGATATCATTGAAAAAACGCTTCTGGTCACCCGGGTGCGGACAATCAAGAATGAGGTGATCACTATACCCAATTCATCTGTACTTACAGAAAATACGACAAATTATAGCATTGAGGCAAAGGATAAGGGATTGGTGGTTCATACCACTGTCACCATCGGCTATGATGTCCCTTGGCCCAAGGTTCACCAGGTATTAATAGAAGCAGCATCTAGGACGGATATGATTATGGATGAGCCTAAGCCCTATGTTTTGCAGACCAGCCTAGAAGATTTTTATGTAGCTTATCAAATTAACGCTTATACCCGGGAGGCAAGTAAACAAGCACTAATTTACTCTAGCTTACACCAAAATATTCAAGATGCATGCAATGAAAGTGATATTGAAATACTTTCTCCACATTATAGGGCTGCTAGAGATGGGAACATGAGTACTATTCCTGCTAAATACCTTCCCAAGGATTATCAAGTTCCTCATTTTAATGTAAAGTTTGATAAGGGAAACGATAAATAATTGGTCATTATGTTTGGGTTATGTATTTCGGCCTATCAATTTTCATGATTTTATTTATTACCTCCTATTATATTAAGTTCTTTTTTATTTCTATCATAAGCAATATATTAGCAATAGGTTAATTAAATGATACTATATAATTTGAATTTCAGGAATTGACTCCTTTAGTCACTTTGATTCAGTAAAGAAATTTTATGGGATTATATAAATGAATCTACATGATGCTTTATAGGTAAAGTCACTTCAATTTTATTTGAAACTTTCATCTGTAATGGGTGCTAATGCCTGATGGGATTGGCCATAAAGGTTAATTTCAATTGTGATATTTAGTTTTGATATAAAACAGCCGATCTCTTTAAGGATTCCAACAATGTGCCCTCTTATGGATAAATTTATTCTCAACAGTTCGAATGATGCTATTCTTGGATTAAGTTTATCGTGGGAGATTAATTATTGTAACAGGGCAGCATGTGAGTTGTTTGGGTACATGGAGGGAGAGTTAATTGGAAAAAAATACACCAAACTTTTTGATAACCTTCATCCATCTGAATTTGATAATTTATTAGAAGCTTTGCTTTTCAATGAATCGGTAAGCCCTTTACGTACGGATTGTTGTAATAAAGATGGTCTAAGTCGGGCGGTTTCCGTACAATATTCACCGATTAATAATGAGGAAGGAAAGATCGTAGGTATTTCAAGCATTATTCGGGTGATAAGTCAATATGAAAAAGCTACCAGTAAGGCACAGGCTTTAATTGAAACTGCGCCTGATGCAATGGTGGTTGTCAATATGTCGGGGCAAATAGTGTTAATAAATGCCCAAACTGAAAGGCTTTTTGGATACAAGAAGGAGGAACTATTAGGTAAGGAAGTGGAACTATTAATCCCTGATGAATTTGTTAAACACCACAGTGAACATCGCCGCAAATATGCTTTAAAGCCTAAAGTCATGAATATGGGAAAAGGGATGGAACTGTATGGTAAAGACAAATCCGGGAAGAATTTTCCGATAGAAATTTCATTAAGCCCATTAAATACAGGAACAGATGTCTTTATTTCTGCTGCCATTAGAGACATTACTGATCGAAAAAAAGCTGAAAATAAATTCAAGGGTTTATTGGAAAGTGCCCCCGATGCCATGGTTATTGTTGGTAAAGAGGGTGAAATTCATTTGATTAATGAGCAAACAGAAAATATTTTCGGATACAAGCGTAAAGAGTTAGTGGGAAAAAAAGTAGAAGTATTGCTTCCCCAAAGATTCCATAAAGCACACCCGGGACATAGGAACAGTTTTTTTTCACAGCCAAAGATGCGCCCGATGGGTGCCGGTTTAGAGCTATTAGGATTGAGAAAGAATGGTGAAGAATTTCCCTTGGAAATATCCTTAAGCCCTTTGGAAACAGAAGAAGGTGTGCTAGTTAGCGCCGCCATACGAGACATTACAGCAAGGAAAAAAGTGGAGAGATCTCTGGAGATCTTTAATCAGCAATTGCAAAATAAAAATAAGGAGTTGGAGCAATTTGCATATATTGCTTCCCATGACCTGCAGGAGCCATTGCGTACGGTGATGAATTTCACAGGTTTGCTGGAAAGAAACCATAGCCAAGAGCTTGGGGAGTCCGGGAAAAAGTGCATGTCCTTTATTATGGATGCCACTAGTAGGATGAGTCAGCTAATAAAAGGATTGTTGGAGTATTCCCGGATTGGAGCCAATATGGAACGAAAAACAATTGATTGTAACGCAGTATTGGATGAGATACAAAGAGATTTAAGCTCTTTGATTGAAGAAACAGGTACCTGTATCCAAATAGAACCCTTGCCCATTATTCAAGGCTATGCGATTGAATTTAGGCTTTTATTTCAAAACCTTCTTTCTAATGCAATCAAATTTCGCCTACCTGATGTAACTCCTGAAATTAAAGTATTTGCAGAGGAACAAAAAGACTATTGGATGTTTTGTGTATCAGATAACGGTATAGGTATTTCTGAAGAATACCAAGAGAAAATTTTCATAATATTTCAGCGGCTAAACCCCATGAATGATTATAAGGGGACAGGAATTGGGCTTGCCCATTGCATGAAAATTGTGGAATTACATGGTGGAAAAATATGGGTAAAATCTGAAATTGAGAAAGGGAGTGATTTTTATTTCACCATACCCAAATCAACTGAACAAGATTAGGATAAATAAGTAAATGTACCACCTAATTCGGCTTTGTTTTGAGGCAATGTTCTATCATTGATTAATTTTTCAGATTGGCATTATTGGTCCTAATCTTTGCATTCTTTAAATATGATCATCTGTGCCCACCTTTATATAAAAAAACATGCCATTTGGCATGTTTCTCTTAAACCCGGATTGTGTAATAGGATTTCTCCGCCCAGATAATAATCAGGGGGTGAAGTCTGTCTTTGCTTTTCGGATTGTCTATTGCATATTCGGGTTAAATGATTATTTCAGGTAGCTTTCATCAAACCTTTCAAAATGACAAGTATAGCCATTGGGATACCTCACCAGGTAATCTTGGTGCTCGGGCTCTGCAGGCCAGAATTTTTCAAATGATTCTAGGCGTGTCACAACCTTGGAGTCCCATTTGTTAGAAGCGTTGACAATGTTAATCATTTCTTCCGCTTCTTTTTTCTCGATCTCGTTTTGAAAAAAAATGGCTGATCGATAACTTGACCCCATATCATTTCCTTGCCGGTCTAGGGTTGTAGGATTGTGGATCCTAAAGAAATAATCCAACAATGCTGTGAAAGAAGTTTCTTCAGGATCATAAGTGATCTCTAAACCTTCGGCATGTCCTGGGTGATTCCTATAGGTAGGGTTTTCATTTTCCCCACCAAGATAGCCAACTTCTGTATCCTTAATGCCTTTTTGGGTGCGGAAAAGGTCTTCCATGCCCCAAAAACAACCTCCGGCCAAATAGGCCTTTTTTAGTTTTCCCATTTTGCTCCTTTTTTTATTTTTATTGTGATATTTTTCTTAATTGAACCAAAGGGTTAATACCCTTATTGCCCTATAAATGGTGAACGTAATTTGGGCAATTTTTGTGCGATATTTTTAATATTACTATTTTAAATGGTTATTTACGGACTCTCCACTTATTTCGGTTTTTATGGTAGAAGATTGTTGTAAAGTTTTGTGTACAGGGCACTTTGCAGCAATAATTCTTAACCTTTCTTTTTGTTTTGGATCCAAAGAACCAACTAACTCGATGGATTTTGCAAAGACATCTTTACTTTCCCCATCGATCATTTCTTTACTATGATTAACATAAGTGTAGACCTCCCGGAGGTCCCATTTTTTACGCTCTGCATATAATTTTAGGGTCATTCCTGTGCAAGCAGCCAAACCTGCTGATACCAATTCAAAAGGAGACATACCAAAATCATATCCCCCAACACTTTTGGGCTCATCTGCAATTATGCCATGATTTTTAGTGTTAATATAGGTAGTAAAATTGTCCTCTTTTAAATTTAAATGAGCCACCAATTGATGTTTATTTGGGTTAGGGGTTTCAAATGGCTTTAGATCTATGTACCTAGAAGCCCAAGAACCAATCAGCTCACCCGCATAAGCACTGTCTTCATTTTTTGTAAGGAGATGGTTGGCATTATCTAGGGAAACAAAACTTTTCGGATGTTTCGCTTTTTGATAAATTTCATGCGCATTGCTGATCGATACAATTTCATCTACAGGTGAATGCATGATTAGTATCGGTTTTCTTAGATTTTCGATGGTAGCAGGTAAGTCATGTTGATTGAACCCCTTAATGAATTCTCCACTAATGGTAAATTTGCGTCCACCAATAACAACCCTAGCTTCTTCATCGGTAGCCAGCATTTTTGTTTGTCCGGCAAAGTGTTTTGTGACATGCTGTATGTCAGCAGGTGTTCCAATGGTCACCACAGCTTTTATGTTTTCCAGTTTAGACGCTGCCACTATTGCTGCTGCCCCTCCTAGGGAATGGCCAATTAAGAGAGCAGGGGCTTGATAATGCATAGTGATATAGTCGTTTACAACCACTAAGTCATCCACATTGGCCTCAAAATGACTATTGGCAAAGTTCCCCCCGCTTTTTCCTAGGCCTGTAAAATCAAATCTAACTACAGCAATACCTTTATTATTCAACGCCTGCCCTATATTCCTCACTGCATTTAGCTGACTTGTACAGGTAAAGCAATGGGCAAAAAGGACAAACTGTTTGGGTTTTTGGTGGTTAGGAAAATCTATAGATGTTGACAATTCAAATCCTTCTTTGTTTATTATTTTAATTCTATCTGTATTCATTTTATGGTTAGGTTATAATCTTCTAAATAGAAATTTGTGATGAATGAGATATGCCATATTGGGTCATAGCCATTGAAGCAAGCTAGTCATTCAACTATACAAACCTACTGCTAGTAATAGTGAATATAATAGGTTAAAATTCCTTTTCACTAGGCAGAATTTCCTTTGGAGAAAAAGCGGATGTATAAAATTGAATTCAAACAATTTTTTCAGGGGCTTGGTATTAAATTTATCAACTAAAAACAATTTAAATAGTTTTATTTATTATATTAGCATATAAAGGGTAGCATATACTAACAACCTGTAATCTATTTTTCACTAAAACTTATCTATAGCCATGTCTTTAATGTTTCCTATTCTTTATTTTGCATTTTACCTACTGATTCTTGGTTTGGTTTGCTTTATGATCTATAGCTGGGTCAATAAGTTTATAGTTCTTAAGACTGAGCAAAATGAGCTACTAAGAGAAATCGTAAAAAAAATGGATAAGAGAGCGTTGTAAATTTTCTTGCCTTAGGCTTAAAAATTAACCTGTTGTTATAAGTTAAATACTGGAAGCTAGCAATATATAGACGGCGGTGTATGGTCCATCTGTATATTTAACCCTAGATTAGTTATTGCAAATCTCAGATTTAACCAAAAAGTAAATGATAAATAAAAAAAGGCAATCCAATTTGGATTGCCTTTGGTATTTTAAATGTGACTGAACAAGCATTAGCTCTGTGTCACTTCTTCTTCATACGAATAGAAGGATTGATCTCTTCTTGCGAGTGTTGATTCTCCTTGTAAGAACTTATCAACTTCTACCGCACATTCGCGGCCTTCAGCGATAGCCCATACAACCAAAGATTGACCTCTTCTCATATCTCCTGCTAGAAATACTTTAGGTACAGAGCTTTGGTAATTTTTAGACTTAGGCAGTCCATTTTCCAGAAAATCTATACCAAAAGCTTCCAAGAGTCCTGCTTTTGGTCCCAAGTAACCGATTGCTAAAAACGCCAAGTCACAAGGAAGTGTTCTTTCTGTTCCTTCGATTTCAAAAAATTGCATTCTGCCATTTTCCTCTTTCCACTCAATGTCTACTACAGTAAGGCCTGTAACATTTCCATTGTCGTCTTTCGTAAACTCTTTGGTAAGCACGGACCAAACCCTTTCGGCACCTTCTTCATGAGAACTGGATGTTCTCAATGTCATAGGCCACTCAGGCCAAGGATTGAGGGTGTTTCTACTTTGAGGAGGTTTAGGCAATAACTCGAGTTGGGTTATAGAAGCAGCTCCATGACGATTGGAAGTACCAATACAGTCACTTCCGGTATCTCCACCTCCAATTACAATGACATGCTTGCCTTTAGCGTGGATTGGGTTGCTTTCCAATTCCCCTGAAATCACTTGGTTTTGTCTACCAAGAAACTCCATAGCAAAGTGAACCCCTTTGGCATCACGATTATTGATTTTCAAGTCTCTTGGGTGTTGAGCACCCGTAGAGAGGACTACTGCGTCAAAATTTTGAAGAATATCTTCAGCTTTGATATTAAAGCCTACTTCAGTGTCTTTGCTGAAAATTACTCCTTCTTCATTCATCACATCCACCCTTCGGTCGATCACCCATTTCTCCAATTTGAAATCAGGAATACCATACCTTAAAAGGCCTCCTACTTCTTTGTCTTTTTCGAAGACGGTCACCTCATGACCTGCTTGGTTTATTTGATCTGCAGCAGCAAGACCTGATGGACCGGAGCCTATTACGGCTACTTTTTTACCGGTTCTTTCTGCAGGAATATTGGGCTTTACGAGGTTTAGCTCATATGCTTTTTCTGCAATGCTCTTTTCGATCAATTCAATTGCAACAGGGTCTTTATTGATACCCAATACACAACTTGCCTCACAAGGTGCAGGGCAAATCCTTCCGGTAAATTCCGGGAAGTTATTTGTTCCACGGAGTATTTGATAGGCCAGTTCCCACTCTTTATGGTAAACGGCATCATTAAAGTCCGGGATGACATTTCCTAGGGGACAACCATTGTGACAAAAAGGAACGCCACAATCCATACACCTTGCGGCCTGCTCGTTAAGCACTTTGGATTCCAAAGGCTTGTATATTTCCTTGTAATCCTTTTTCCTTTCTTCAGGTGATCTGGATCCAGGTAGTTGTCTTTTATATTTTAAGAAACCTTCTTTATCCGCCATCTTATACTAATGTTTTAGAATTTTCTAATGCTCTTTTTCTCAATACTTCTTTGTAATCCTTAGGAATTACTTTTATAAACCGTTCTTTTCCGGCTTCCCAATCTTCAAGTAACCTATTGGCCGTATTACTGGATGTGAAATCTATATGACTTTGTAAAGAAGTTTTGATGGTGGCAAAATCATCCTCATTAAGGGGATCTATGTCTACCATTTCTTTATTGATATTGCCAAGGTTTTCTTTGAAAATATAGGCTATTCCACCACTCATACCTGCGGCAAAGTTTCTTCCTATTTCTCCTAAAATAATCACCAAGCCTCCTGTCATGTATTCACATCCATGGTCTCCAATTCCTTCAACAACAGCTTCCACTCCGGAGTTTCTTACGCAGAAACGCTCCCCGGCTTTACCTTTAATGAAAGATTGACCGGATGTGGCGCCATAAAAGGCAACATTACCAATAATGATATTGTCTTCAGCTACGAAATCTGCATTCCTATTCGGATACACCACCAGTTTACCACCGGAAAGCCCCTTACCAAAGTAATCATTGGCCTCACCTTCCAACTCGAAAGTAATCCCTTTGGTTAAAAATGCCCCAAAAGTTTGTCCTGCAGAGCCTTTGAATTTAAAGTGAATGGTATTGTCTGGCAATCCCGGGCTTCCAAAGAACTTAGATACTTCGTTAGAAAGCATTGCACCAACAGATCGGTCCACATTGATAATATCAAAGGTACCTTTTACTTTATTGGCTTGCTCCAAGGCCGGAGTAGCTGCTTCTATAAGTTTTCTGTCAAGTACTTTTTTCAGTCTGAAATCCTGATCTATTTGCTTGTGAATTCCTACATGGTCAGGAACTTCAACTTTATGGAAGATAGGGCTTAGGTCAAGTTTATCCCATTTCCAATGGTTCATTTGTCCATTGGCTTCTTTCAAGATATTGCTCTGACCCACCATTTCATTTACTGTCCTGAATCCTAAAGAGGCCATAATCTCTCTGAGGTCTTGGGCCAAGAAGGTAAAGAAGTTAACCACATGATCAGGGTCGCCTGTAAACAGCTTCCTTAGCTCAGCATTTTGAGTGGCTATACCAACCGGGCAGGTGTTCAGGTGACATTTTCTCATCATGATACATCCTTCCACTACCAAAGCTCCTGTAGAAATACCCCATTCTTCCGCTCCTAATAAAGTAGCAATGGCCAAATCTCTTCCTGTTCTCAACTGGCCATCCGTCTGCAAGGTTACCCTGCTTCGAAGGTTGTTGATCACCAAGGTTTGGTGAGCTTCTGATAAGCCAAGCTCCCATGGCAATCCTGCGTGGCGTATGGAGCTGAGTGGAGAAGCTCCAGTTCCACCATCTGCTCCTGAGATAAGGATCACATCAGATTGTGCTTTGGCTACCCCTGCAGCTACAGTACCTACACCTGCCTGAGATACTAGTTTTACGTTTATTCTTGCTTTTCTATTGGCATTTTTAAGATCATAGATCAATTGGGCCAAATCCTCAATTGAATAAATATCGTGATGAGGTGGAGGTGAAATCAACCCTACTCCGGGAGTAGAATGTCTTACTCTTCCAATCCAATCATCCACTTTATGTCCAGGAAGCTGTCCACCTTCTCCAGGCTTGGCCCCCTGAGCCATTTTAATTTGTATTTCACCTGCGTTGGTAAGGTAATTACTTGTTACCCCAAATCTACCGGAAGCTACTTGCTTGATAGCAGATCTTTCCCAATCGCCATTTTCTTTTTTCTCAAATCTAACTTCATCTTCACCACCTTCACCACTATTGCTTTTAGCACCAATACGGTTCATGGCGATGGCTAGAGTGCTGTGGGCTTCGTGTGAAATAGACCCGAAGGACATTGCACCCGTTGCAAATCGTTTCATGATAGACTCTACAGGTTCCACTTCGTCTAGTGGAACAGAGATCCTCTTTTTGAATTCCAACAAGCCCCTGAGGGTCATTGCATCCTTGGTCTGGTCGTTAATTTTTTGTGCAAATTTCTTGTACAAATTATAATCTCCCAGCTTTGTAGATTTCTGCAAAAGGTGGATGGTCTCCGGATTGAAAAGGTGCTTTTCTCCCCTTCTCTTCCACTGGTAAATTCCTCCTGCTTCCAAAAGTGGGCTTTTGGTTTTATAAGCAGTATGATGTCTTACCAATACTTCATCAGCCAATTCATCAAAAGAAACACCACTAATTCTACTAACAGTACCTTTGAAGCACCTGTCGATTACCTCAGCACCAAGTCCTACAGCTTCAAAAATTTGAGCACTTTGGTAAGACTGAAGGGTACTGATACCCATTTTAGAAAGTACCTTAAGCAGGCCTTTTCCTATGGCAGCTTTGTAGTTTTCAAATAATTTCTTTTGTGGAATCTTCTTGCTCAACATACCATTTTCATTGAGCGAAAGAAGGGTTTCTAAAGCCAGGTAAGGGTTGATAGCACTTGCACCATAGCCTATTGCTGTGGCAAAGTGATGCGTTTCCCTAATATCCCCTGCTTCTATTACCAAACCTGCTTTGGTTCTCAATTTCTGGTTCACCAGGTGATGGTGAACAGCTCCTACTGCCAATAAAGAAGGAATTGGAGCAGTATCTTTTTGAGAATCTCTATCGGAAATGATCAGGATATTTTTACCCTCACCAATAGCTTTTTCAGCAGCTTGGCACAATTTATTTAATGCTTCTAGCAAACGTCCGGGTTTGCCATCCGCTTCGAAATGAGCTTTTAAAGTAGCTGCATGATAGCCTTTATCCTCAAGATTTTTTAATTTCTCTAAGTCTTCATTGAGCAAGACCGGTTGAGAAATGTGTATCTGACGTGTATGTTTAGGACTTTCGTCCAAGATATTGTAACTCTCACCAATTCTGGTAAACAAAGACATAACCAAACGTTCCCTTATCGGATCAATTGGTGGGTTACTTACTTGGGCAAACAGTTGCTTAAAGTAATTAGAGATATGTTGACTTTGTTTAGATAGAACGGCCAAAGGAGTATCTGCACCCATGGAACCGATTGGTTCGTAAGCAGTATCTCCCATAGGAGATAAGATTACCTTTAAGTCTTCTTGACTGTAACCAAAAATGGTTTGTTTTTTCTTGATATTTTCTGTGCTGTATGGAAATGAAATTTCCGTAGGCGCAGGGATCATTCGTAATTTTAATCTCTCTTTTTTGATCCAAGCATCATATGGTTTTCTATTGACTACTTCGTTTTTAACTTCTTCGTCAAAAGAAACTTTTCCTTTTTCCAGATCCGCTAAGAGCATTCTACCAGGACTGATACGTCCTTTTTCGATGATGGTGGACTCTCTTATAGGCAAAGCGCCTGCTTCCGAAGAAAGGATTAGACGATCATCAGAAGTAACAAAGTACCTTAATGGACGAAGGCCATTTCTGTCCAATGTTGCACCCAATGATTTGCCATCAGTAAACAATAGGGCAGCAGGACCATCCCATGGCTCTACCAAAGAAGCGTGGAATTTATAAAAAGCCTTCTTCTTTTTGTCCATTGTTTTATTGTCCTGCCAAGCCTCAGGTACAAGCATCATCATCACGTGAGGAAGGCTACGGCCGCTCAATGCCAACAATTCCACCATAGAATCCAAGTTCGCAGAATCTGAATTCTTAGCATTGGTAATCGGCATAAGCATTTCAAGTTCTTCATCAGTGAAATGGATAGATTTCATCAATGTTTCCTTGGAGCGCATTTTGTTCAGATTACCACGGATGGTGTTGATTTCACCATTGTGAGACAAAAACCTGAAAGGTTGTGCTAATCTCCAATTAGGAAATGTGTTGGTGGAAAACCTAGAGTGTACCAGCGCTATAGCTGACTTAAGTTTGTTGTTTTGTAGGTCTTTGTAAAAGGTCAATACTTGATCTGTACGAAGCTGTCCTTTGTAAATAACTGTTTGACTACTAAAACTTGCAAAATAAAAGGCACTATTTACTCCCGGTATGGTGGAGTTGATGATTCGTGTTGAATAATTTCTTAGGATGTATAGTTTCCGCTCCAAATCAATACCTGAAAGATTGTCTTTGTGTGCTACAAAAACTTGCTCAATATTGGGCATCACTTCTAGCGCTCCGGATCCCGGTACTGTATCATCTGTAGGAACAGACCTGTACCCGATGAGCTTAAAGCCCAATTCAGTGATTATCTTATTTAAGTTTGATTTGCATTTTTTGTAGAGTTGTTTGTTGTTTGGGAAAAACACCATCCCTACGCCATAACATCCTTCCTCGGGCAACCCAAAACCTAACCGTTGCGTAACCTCCTTAAGGAAAGTATGGGGCAACTGAATTAAGACTCCGGCGCCATCCCCAGTTTTGGGATCACTACCTCGGCCTCCTCTGTGCTCCATATTGCTTAGCATAAGCAAAGCATCACTTATAGTTTCGTGGCTTTTATGGCCTTTCACATTAACAACTGCCCCAATTCCGCAGGCATCATGCTCAAACTGTGAACGATATAAACCTTGATTCATTCTGTTATGTTTAATTGTATTAGGTATTGAATTTACTTTGAAAAATCCACAATAAATTTTTCAATTATTAAATTCTAGACAATAAAGGTAAAACAAAAATGAAAGAATAGCTGAATATGGAACAAAAAATTATAATTAAGCCAATGTAGGAACGCCTTAAAATTTCAACTGAAAAAATACAAAGTTTCGCAAAAGTGTATTGTTTCAGTCTAAAATTCAAGCTCATTTGGGAAACACAGCCTCTTGAATTACGCAAACATGTCTAAAATTGCCAATTTTAAAACTACGAAAAAAAAAGAAAAAAATACACACCGCTGCCATAAAAAATAAGTTAAAACTTAGAATTAGCTCGGATATGCAATTTTGAAATCAATCTATTTGGTCAGGCACATTTTTGTCAATCGGGCCATCTAAAACTACTTTTACTTTCTTTATTTTTCTTGTATCAACAGCCATAATGGTAAACTCAAAATTGTCGAATTTAATCTTGGTACCATTGTTGGGCAAATTGGAATTTAATTCTAGAAGGAGCCCTCCCAAAGATTCACTTTCCCCCTTAACGTCATCAAATAATTGTATATCGAGATCCAATTTTTTGCAGAAATCATTTAAGGAAATTTTCCCTTCAAAAATAAAGGTTCTGTCATCCAGTTTTTTGAATAAATACTCTTCCACCTCATCAAATTCGTCATTGATATCACCAATAATTTCTTCTATTAGGTCTTCAAGAGTCACCAAGCCGGAAGTGCCTCCATACTCATCCACCACAATGGCCATATGTACCCGCTTGTTTTTAAAGTTTTTGAGTAGGTCAGCTAGTTTTTTGTTTTCAGGAATAAAATAACCCTTGCGAATAAGGGCTTTCCAATTAAAATGTTCATCCTTTTCTATATGGTCTAAAAGATCTTTGATATACAAGATCCCCTTGATTTGGTCGATGGTACCTTCATATACGGGTATTCTGGAATAGCCGCTTTTATTGATTTTATCCATCAACTCATGAAAGTCCATTTCTATATCTACAGCTGTAAGGTCCATCCGGGAGCGCATTACCTGTTTCACAGAAAGGGTTCCAAAATTAACAATCCCTTTTAGTATATCTCGCTCGTTATTACTGGTGTCAACCGAAGTTATTTCTAACGCATGATGCAATTCATTTACCGACAACGAATAGCCCTTTTTTTCTATGCGCTTTTCGATCACATCACTGATAGCCATTAATAATGAAGAAAGGGGGCCAAAGACCACATAGAAAAAGTAGAGAAATTCAGCCGTAAGTTTTGCAAAGCCAACACTTGCTGAGTTGGCATAAACCTTTGGCACAATCTCTCCAATAAATACTATGGAAAAGGTCACCCCTATGGTTTGGAAAAGGATGATTACAATTCCTGTAGCATCCGTTCCAAATACACTCCATGTAAAAAAAGTGGTAAGGGTAACTATACTTATGTTGATTAGGTTGTTGAGAATCAATATGGTACTCAACAACTTTTGAGGGTTTTCAATCAGGGTAATAATTTTTTCAGACTTTGGGTCTGAAGCATCTTTTATACCTTCAATGTCCTCATGATTAAGAGAAAAAAAAGCCACTTCCGATCCGGAAACCAAAGCTGAGATTATCAATAATGCAATAAACAATACCGCATTACCCACCAAATAAACCGGTGATACAGCTATGACTTCAGTCAGGAGCAGCAAACTCGGATAGGGGTCGTCCATTAATTTAATAATATAATTTTATGCAAAACTAATGATTTTACCGAATTCCAGTACTATCAAAATGGTAAATCATCGGCGTCATTGTCTCCGGAATCGTAAGCAGGTGAAGTATTGCTACTCATTCCTGTGTTCGGGTTGCTGTTTTGTGCAGGCATTGATTGGCCGCCGCCTTGAGCATTGTCGGCCCCACTGTTTCTTGATCCAAGCATGGTAAAACTTTGAACCCTAATCTTGGTTCTTTTACGGTTATTGCCTTGATCGTCCTGCCAAGTATCAGATTTTATTTTACCTTCTACGTAAATTTGACTGCCTTTTTTTAAGTATTGTTCGGCTACTCTTGCCTGACCGTCCCACAATTCCAAGTCATGCCATTCCGTGTTTTCTACACGGTTGCCGCTACGGTCCTTATAAGATTCTGTAGTGGCAAGTCTAAGGTTGGCTACTACCTTATCTCCTTCTAGGTGCTTGACTTCAGGATCTGCACCAAGATTACCCAATAAAATTACTTTATTAACTCCTGCCATTGGTAGATATTTTCGGTTTTGTAAATAGCTGATTAAATATAAACAATTAATATTTTTGATTCAAATACCGGACAATCAATTTTGGTTTACCAAGTGATTCCAGCGTGGGTTCAGTTACTAGTGAATAATTTTTAGATTGAGCCCACTTTTCCACAGCTGCTTTATGGACTGCTCCGAATTTAAGATTTACAAAGGAAGCAAAAATTCTTTGATGTGTGAGCAGGTGTTTGAAGGGTTTTTCAGAACTTATTGTATAACTTGGTCTTAGAAGTTGGAGTTCTTCCGGCAGGTCAAGGGTATCCGGATTAATATTTTCGATGCTCTCCATTGAAGAATATTCCGTTAAAGGGAAGTCTACTAAGCCTTGCCATATGTCTTTTTCATTTCGTGTTCTAACGACAGTATGGCCATCAATTTGAATATGAAAATACAAAAAGTATCTGGATTTTACTTTTATTTTTTTTTCGTTGACCGGAAGTGTTTCTACCAGTCCGTATTGTAAGGCATGGCATCTTGTGTGCAAGGGACATTGCTGACAGTTGGGGTTTTTGGGAACACATTGAAGTGCGCCAAATTCCATAATGGCTTGGTTGTACTCATCAGGGGTATTTTCAGGGATGATTTCATTGGCCAGTTTGCCAAAGGCTTTTTTCCCTTGGTGGGATGAGATGTCCACATCAAGACCAAAAAATCTAGACAACACCCGGTAGACATTTCCATCGACGACAGCAATTTGTTCTTTATAGGCGAAAGAGGCAATGGCGGCGGCAGTATAAGGTCCCACTCCTTTCAGCTCCAACAAATCCTTATAATTGTCAGGAAATTTTCCATTTTTTTCATGGATGATGCTTTTTGCGCAAGCATGTAGGTTTCTAGCCCTGCTATAATAACCTAGGCCTTGCCAAGTTCTTAGGATTTCTTCCTCAGGAGCCTTGGCCAGTGCTTGTACAGAGGGGAATTTATTAATGAAAGCATGAAAATAAGGTAATCCTTGGGCTACACGGGTTTGTTGGAGGATAATTTCGGATAACCAAATGATATATGGATTCCTTGTCTCCCGCCAAGGCAGATCACGGCGATTGAGGGGATACCAACGGAGTAGATTTTCAGTGAAATAGTTGAAATTCAAAATTTTAAAATTTTATTATTTGCTAATAATTGAACAAATGAAGCTAATTTTATCGATTTAATTTTTTAATTGGAATGGATATTGTAAATTTGCACTCCCAAAATTAGTTGGTTAATAGGAGGTTAAGCCTCAATTGAATTACACAAAAAAAATAATACAGTGACTAAAGCAGAGGTAATCACAAAGATTTCGGAGAAGACAGGAATCCAAAAGGATGATGTTACACAGACCGTTGAGGCGTTTTTCAAGGTTGTAAAAGATTCAATGGCAGAAGGAGAAAATATCTATGTTAGAGGTTTTGGCAGTTTTATTAACAAAAAAAGAGCTAAAAAAATCGCAAGGAATATCTCTAAAAACACAGCCATTGTGATTGACGAACATTATGTTCCAGCTTTCAAGCCGTCTAAATCATTTATTGAAAAAATTAAAAACAGCCAAAACGTAAGAGAATTGGCTCCTCAGGACTAATAATCCTGGAAAATTTGACTATGAAGAGATCCCAAATTATTTTCGTTATTGCAGGTATTGCCGTTTCTTTTTTATTGTACAGTTTACCCAAAGTGGTGGTGGACAATGAGGACAAGGGGCTTACTGAGGATGGAACTAGTTTGGGATCTGATTCAAGTAGTGAAGAGATTAACCATGGAAACTCTCTAAGTAGCAGTGACCTGGAGGTCATCGAGAACTTGATGGCAGAAATACAAGGAGAGGCTAGTACCGAAAAATTTGTTATATTCGCTGATTCAATTGCTAAAGTTTACCAAAATGGAGGCAAGTTGGATAGCGCGGCATATTATTTCGGTCTAATTGCCGAGAAGGCCCCCGATCCAAAAAACTGGGAAAAAGCAGGGAATGCTTATTATGAAGCTTTTGGTTTTTCTATGGAAGAAATCAAGACGAAAAGATTGGGCGATAAAACACGCTTATATTTAGGCAAAGTTTTGGAGGTTGATCCGGAGAGGCTTGATTTGAAAACAAAGATAGCAATGACTTATGTTTCTTCAGCCAACCCTATGCAGGGAATAACCATGTTAAGGGCTGTATTGGAAGAAGATCCTGAAAATGAAGAGGCATTGTTTAATATGGGCATATTGTCCATGCAAAGTGGCCAATATAAAAGGGCCGTTGAGCGATTTGAAAAACTTGTTGAGCATCACCCTGAAAATATTCAGGGTCAATTTTATTTGGGAGTTAGCTTGTTTGAGTCGAACCAGAAGAAACTGGCCAAAACTCAATTGGAAGAATTACGTAAGCAAACTACAGATCCTCAGATTCTTTCGGGAATTGAGAATTACTTAGATAGATTATAATCAAAATATTGTTAAACTAAAACTATAAAATTATGCCTTGCGGAAAAAAAAGGAAGAGACATAAAATCGCTACACACAAGCGTAAAAAGAGATTGAGAAAAAACAGACACAAGAACAAGAAATAATTTGATTTCTGTTCAATTAACACGTTCTTTTATTTCATAACAGAGACACAATTTGAGTTCAGAATTATTAATTGATTCCTCTCAAAATGGTAGTCGAATAGCCCTGCTTAAGAATAAGAGCTTGATTGAGCTTCACGTAGAAGAGGAAGACAACAAGTTCAAAGTTGGCGACATCTATCTTGGTGCTGTAAAGAAAATTGTAAACGGCTTAAATGCTGCTTTCATAGACGTAGGCTATGAAAAAGACGCTTTTTTACACTACCAAGACCTAGGACCACAGGTTAACAGCTTAAGTAAGCTGGTAAAGTTAACCCGTAATAAAAATCATAAAGGTTTCGACCTTAAAGGTTTTGAAAACGAACCTGAGATAGACAAACTTGGAAAAATAAGCCAAGTATTGTCTAAAAACAATCAGGTGTTGGTGCAGGTTGTCAAAGAGCCAATTTCTACTAAAGGGCCTCGATTATCGTGTGAGCTCTCCCTTGCTGGTCGATACTTGGTATTGGTACCTTTTTCAAACACAGTTAACGTATCCAAAAAAATACGTAGTGCTGATGAGCGAAAAAGGTTATCCCGGCTCATCACTTCTATCAAACCGGTCAATTTCGGTGTCATTATTCGTACAGTAGCAGAAGGTCAATCTGTCACTGAACTGGATAAAGACCTTAGAAATTTATTAGAGACCTGGGAAGATGGGATGAGGAAGCTTCAAAAAGCCAAAGTTAAAGACAAAATCATCGGAGAAATGAGTTTGGCCTCTTCTATTATAAGAGACCTTCTCAATGAATCTTTCGACGCAATCACGGTAGAAGATGAAGTAATTTACGATCAAATGCGATCTTATATAAGATCCATTGCTCCAGAAAAAGAAAAAATTGTTAAGCTTTACAACGGAAAAGCGAAGCTCTTTGAAAGTTTTGGTATAGAAAAACAGATCAAAAGCCTGTTTGGAACTACCGTTAGTCTCCCCCAAGGCGGTTATCTCATTATTGAGCATACAGAAGCTTTGCATGTAGTGGATGTTAACAGTGGTAACAAGTCCAATCAGGAAAGTGATCAAGAAAATACGGGCCTAAAAACCAATATGGTGGCCGTAAAAGAAATTGCAAGGCAACTAAGGCTTCGCGATATGGGAGGAATTATTGTGATTGACTTTATCGATATGAAAAAGGCCGAAAATAAAAAGGCTATTTTTGAAGCGATGAAAGAAGCAATGAGAGAAGACCGATCCAAAAATACGGTACTTCCCCTTACCAAGTTTGGTTTGATGCAGATCACCAGGCAGCGCGTTAGACCTGAAATGAACATAGTAACCAAAGAAATTTGCCCTTCTTGTAATGGTACAGGCAAAATACAAGCCTCCATTCTAGTGGCAGATAAAATGGAAAAAGATTTAGAGCATATTGCAGTACACCAAAACGAATCAAAGATTAAAATTGCATTGCACCCCTATTTACATGCCTATTTTACACATGGCATTTTCTCTAAAAGGCTGCAGTGGTTTTTTAAATATTATAAATGGGTCAATTTGATCAAGGATTCTTCACTACCGGTGACGGAGTATAAATTCCTGGATAATTCAGGAGAACCTTTAGAAATAATCATAAAAAGCGAGTCTGAATAAGACTCGCTTTTTTTATGCCATTATTACCAGAGTTTGATTGTTCTTAAACCCGGATGATGTAATAGGTTTGCACCGCACTGACTTAAGTCAGGGGTGAAGCCTTTCCCTTGTTTAGGGGAAGTGTTGCAATCTCTTTATAAGTAGCAACGAAGTGGCTGATTTTGACACGAATTCAGTGCGTAATGGATTGATTATTAAATGTTTCGGATTAAAATATTATTCCGACTACTATTTTAACTTTACCCAATAAAGCCATTTTAAATATTATAAATAATCGGATTTAATTACTTAATTAAAACCTTCTCACAAACGTTTTAAACATGAGTCTCGAAGAAAAAATCAACGAATCAGAAACCAAAATCTATAAAGCTGTTTTTCCAAATACCACCAACCATTACGACACCCTGTTTGGAGGAAAGGCCATGCAATTAATGGATGAGGTTGCCTTTATAACGGCTACCCGCTTTAGCCGACAGCGTATGGTGACCATCAGTAGCGATAAAATTGATTTTACCAAGCCAATACCGGCAGGTACAATCATTGAATTGTGTGGACGTGTGATCCACGTGGGCAATACTAGCTTAAAGGTGAGTGTAGAGATTTTTATTGAGCAGATGTATGAGAAAGGCAGAGAAAAAGCCATTTCCGGCACCTTTACTCTCGTAGCCATTGACAATGATAAAAACCCTGTTAAAATTACGGTGTAATTAACCTTCAATAAATGATACTTGATCGGAATTCGTTATGTTTTATCAAGTAATTCAAGAGCATTATTCATCTGATCATTTGCCGGTAGTAGCAAAATTGAGGTGTTTTAATGAACCTGCCAAACGAAATTGTCAGCGTTGAATGAAGGTTTTGAATTTCTGCGTTAATTATTTTTTAGATAACTTTAAAAAATTATGGAAGATTGCGTGCTTATCATTTTTCTTTCAAAATAATTCACTCTATTTACAAAGAGTGTGCTATGACTTAATAAAAGAGTAAGTAAAATCAAACCTAAAAATAATTATGAAAGACACTATTACAGTATTATCCTCGGTAGCCATTTTATTGCTTACTACCGCTTTTTCCTTCGCCGGAAAAGGAGATTTTTACCAGATAAAAATTTATCACTTCTCCACAAGTGATCAGGAAAGTGTTATTGATGAATACCTTGAGAAAGCATACCTACCGGCCATGCATAGGGCTGGAATTGAGCATATTGGGGTATTCAAACCTGTTGCTTCAACTGAGGGAAATAAGCCCAGTGAAAAGTTAATTTATGTGCTGATACCCTTTAGTTCTCAAAAGGAGTTTTCTAAAATAGATTCCAAACTTGCCAAGGACCAACAATTCCAATCAGCAGGTGCCAAATACCTAAATGCACCCTATACCAATCCTCCTTACGATAGAATCGAATCAATTTTATTGAATGCCTTCGAGAAGCATCCAAAATATGGTGTTCCTGATTTGAGTGGGCCAAATAAAGACAGGATTTATGAATTGCGTAGTTATGAAGGCCATACTGAGAAGATATCAGAAAACAAAATCAAGATGTTCAATGATGGCGACGAAGTTGGTCTATTTAAAAGATTGGGATTCAATGCTGTTTTTTATGGTGAGGTTATTTCGGGGCCAACAATGCCAAACCTGATGTACATGACGACTTTTGAAAATAAAGCTGACCGTGATGCTCACTGGGATGCGTTTCGTTCTGATCCTTATTGGAAAGAGTTGTCTTCACTTCCACAATACCAGAACAATGTCTCAAAAAATGTAACTACATTCTTATACCCTACCGATTATTCGGATATTTAAGCAAATGGATATAAGGCTGTTGAACTTCTCAACAGCCTTTATAATTTTGTTCTTTGCCCCATTGTTTATTGTTTGTAAATATGGATGTTAATTAGCCGCAGCAGCCTCGCTTATATTTTGTAAAGCATTTGAAATCTGTTGTATTTCCTCATCGCTCTCGTTTATACCATGCCTTAACTTCAAAAATTCAGGGTCATTGTAAGAAAGGTGGACTTTACCATCAGCATCTTCCCACACAAGGATTTTTTGGGGCAAGTCCAGACCTATTGATTGAGATTCCTGCATTAATGGCGTACCTAAATTGGGGTTGCCGAAAATTATTATTTTTGTAGACCTCAATTCAAGTCCTCTGCTTTGGGCATTGGCCTGATGATCCAATTCAGCCAAAATAGAGAGGTTTTCATTTCCGGAAATGATGGTTTTTAAACTTTGGTAGGTAGCTTCAAATTCTTTTGAACTTGTTACGTTAATTATGCCTTCGGAGGCTGTTACAGATTGGGATATACTACTTTCTAACTCACCTTTAATGGCCTCTCCTACTAAGTTTTCAAGTGCCCCTGAAATTTGATTAAGATTTTCTGTTCCTGCTAGGGCGTGACGGGAAGCTAGGTATTCGGTACTGTTATAGATAGCAAAAACCTGACCCTTATCTTCGTAAAACAATACTTTTTGAGGGAGGTCTAAGCCAGCAAGCTGATTTTCTTGCATTAAAGGAGTGCCTAAATTGGGGTTGCCAAAGAAGATGATTTTTGTAGGCCCGAGTTCTTTGCTTATGGATCCTGCATTTTGGGCATGATCCACCTCGGCTACAATGCCAATTTGAGCATTATTTTCTAATGCAGTTTTTAGAGCGCCGTAGGCTTCCTCCAGCGAAATTGTACTTGATCCATAAATCGTTCCGGGAACGTTTGGATTTTCTTCATTTTCAGGAGCATCATCGGAATTAATATTACATCCGAAAAATATAAGAGTAAAGCTGAGAAATAAGGCTATATTATACATAACAACTTGTTTTTAAAAGGCTCAAAATTTAATTTTTTAAGTTGTTAACTATAGTTCAATAATTGTTCCAGTATTTATTTATATTTTATCCATACTTATTCTCCTGCAAATTGATACGATATTGTGGGTAAAAAATCTTTAATTATTCAATAATGGATTTTGACGGTATTGAAAGATATTCTACCTACCGCCAAAATCCTTATAACTCATGGGGTGGGGTTCAACCCCTCTATTTCCCTATTTCATTGACTTTAAAAAGGCAAGCAAATCCTCCGGATTGGCTCTATTCCTATAATCGCTATCAAGGAAAGCATATTTTATAATGCCATCTTGACCAATGATATAGGTAGCTGCCAGAGGAAGTTCATTGTCTTCGTTTCCATTGTAAGCGTGCAAGTCAAATTTATCTTGGTAAACGTTGGCAACCTCCTCAGTAAGTTTAAATACTATACCATACTGCTTCGCAACTTGATTGTCAATATCACTTAAAACTTCGAAAGTTAAATTGTGCTTTTCAGAAGTGCTGATTGAATTGTCGGGAAGTTCCGGAGTTAAGGCCAGCAAGTGGGCGCCTTGTTTTTGGAAGTCCGGCAAAAATTGCTGTAGGTGATGCAAGGTGAGATTACAATAGGGACACCAACCTCCTCGATACCAGGTCAAAATCACCGGGCCATTTTTTATTTTTTCAGACAATTTCACTTGTTGACCAGTGGCATTAGGGAGTGAAAAATCAGGTGCCTTCGCTCCTGTTTGCTTTGCCTGCTTGACTATGCCATTGTTTTTGACATCATCTATCCCGGCCTTATAAATGGTTTTTATTTCCTCCGGGGCTGTTTCATTAAAATTATCTTTTTTGGCTTGTAAGTCTTGTTGTAGCGTAGTTTTAGTTTGTTCAGTCATGGTATCTTCGTTTTTATTCAGCTTTTATAGATGTTATCGGCCAAAAACAATGCCAATACATTTTAATTGATTAGGTTAAGGTTAGGTAGTTACCGAAACGTTTATTTGCTTTACTTAAGAGTATATGACCCTAAAGGACCAAAGAAATAGTAGATAGAAAATGCTCTAAAGTGGTTTTAGGTTAACCTTTTAAAAATGCTCTCAATCCATAACTGGCCAAAACACCTTCACCTGTAGCAGCAGCCACCTGAGCTATGGCTCCTTCACGATTGTCTCCTGCTGCAAAAATCCCTTCCACTGAGGTTTTGGCTAGCCCGGACGTTGTGATAAAGCCTTGTTCATTCATGTCCACTAGCCCTTTAAAACTTCCGTTATTTGGCTTTAGGCCTACAAAAACGAAGACTCCGTCGGCAGTGATTACTTCTTCTTTGCCGGTTAAGGTATCCTTAACGCGTAACCCTGCAAATTTCCCCTCTTTGTCTGTATTTAAGGCAATAGACTCTTTATTGTAAAAGGCAGTTATATTGTCGAGTTCTGGTAGTTTGTCAATATAAGTTTGGGATGCTTTGAAGGATGCTTTTCGGTTGACTATTTTTACTTTTTTTGTAAAACCGGAAAGAAATATTCCTTCTTCTAAGGCAGAGTTTCCACCGCCTACGACGATTACTTCTTTGTCTCTATAGAAAGCGCCGTCACAGGTTGCACAAAAATGTACGCTAGACCCTAATAATTCACTTTCACCCGGAATATTGAGTTTTTCATAAGTTGACCCGGTGGAAAGTACAATTGATCGGCCCAGATACAGGTTTGTTTTGGTTCGAACATTGAAAAGGTTATCGGCCTTTTCTATGCTTACAACTTCTTCACCCGTTTTGATAATAGCTCCATAGACACGGGCTTGTTCTTCCATTTTAGCCATAAGGTTTGGGCCTGAGATGGAGGTAAAACCCGGGTAATTTTCAATCTTATCAGTTAAAAAGGCATTTCCTCCAACCGTTTTTTTCTCTAAGATTAAGGTACTGAAACGATCCCTTTGGGCATATATTGAAGTGGTCAAGCCTGCTGCACCTGCACCTATAATGATGCTATCGAATACCTTTGTGATTTTTTCTTCATCTAATTTGAGCGCAATCCTCAATGCTTCGTTTTCCGGTTCTACCAAGATATCGTCATTGATTAGTATAGTAGGGATTTTTCTCTTCCCATTGTTTATTTTCTCAATGATGGGAATGGCCCATTCGTTTTCGTCAATATTGATGTATTGAAAGTTAACTTTGTTTTCCACCAGATAAGTTTTGGATTTGATACAATCCGGACACCAATCTGCACCGAAAAGGATAACCCTAGCCTGTTCATTGATTCCCAAAACACTGGAAAGGGTGGCATTGTCAGGATTGGTATAACTTTTTCCATTGATTATCAAAGTTGGGATGATGCGTTTGCCTTTGTTAATGGCTTCAACTTTTCTAGTAGCTGCTTCATCAAGATCTACATCTACAAAATTGAAGGCAATGTTGTTTTCCTTTAAAAAAGCTTTGGCTCTAAGGCAATCGGGACACCAATCTGCCCCATATAATGTGATTTCGTTCATTGCTTTGGTATTTTAATTTCGTTTAAATAATTCGCCCCCGCTATACTTTAAATGGCTAGGTAGGATAAGTCTTTGGCTAAAAAGAATCCCCTGACCGGAAAGTCATCAATCTATTCCACACGATCAGGGTGATGAATAGATTACTTAAGGTCGTAATAAAAATTACAGTGGAGCCTATTCCTACTACTTTTCCTTGTTTTATTCATTTACAGAAAGTCAAATGTTTTTCACCGATGCAGCATCAAAATTATTAATAGTATTAAAAGGGCCACATAGGAATAGAATGTTTACAGTCCTCTCATTGCGAAAAGATTTTCCGTTGATGCTTTAGTTGCCAAGTTTCTTTAGAAGTGAAATTAAACAATCCTTTCCAAATTGGAATTACAGCTGTTCTTATTACCTCCTAATCTTGAATTTTGACCTGCAAGGTTTTAAAGAATAGGTTTTGCATTAAGTATTCGTTTCGAACCCGATTGCAAAACCTATAGTAAATCTTAGATCTCTGGAGCCAATGGAAAATCTATTTCAAAACCTGCAAGGTTGTGAAGGTAATTGCTCATGATTTTGTCACCTATAAGAATGACCACATCAATCAAATTAGCTTCAGTATATCCTGCTGCAAAAAAAGCTTCTTTAATTTCTTCTTGCACCTTGCCGTGGTTGCTTACCGTTGCGGCAGTGAATTTTACCAATGCATCAAGTTTATCATCAAAACCGGCCGATCCGCCTCTGATTTCAAGAATCTGCTCATTGGTAAATCCATTCATCTTACCAAGGGCAGTATGGGCAGATTGGCAATACCTACAGCCATTGATTTGACTTGTAACCAAGTTTACCACTTCTTTCTCTTTGGCTTTGAGTGTGGTTTTTCTGCCCTGCAATGCCAAGTAGTCCGGTAAGGCCGTTTCATTTTTGGCATAGTAAGCATAAAGGTTAGGTACAAAGCCAATTTGTTTTCCAAGCTGTTCAAAGATTGCTTGGTTGCTTTCAGATACTTCAGATTTTGTCGGTACGTTGAATGCTGTTGCTGTAGTTGTCATAATTAATTGTCTTTAAATTGTTTGTTGAATAATTACAATACAAAGATTCAGCATTTACGTCGGTATAGGTTAGGTCAAATTGCCTTGCTGCTTGGCAATTTTTCCCTTTTGAAATAAAAAGTTGACAAAGCTTTTCAATTGAAGTCCGCTGTTTTGGTTTTAAAAATTCTGCTATAAAAAAAAGCCAATCCATATATTGGATTGGCTTCAATATTCTATGCACTTAATCATGCACAGTTTATTATATTACAGGATCTCCACCCCTTCTGGTATTGAAGGACCTGTCACCCCTACGGTCTTTCTCTAGGAATCCGTTTCCTGAGCGTTTTTCTTTGATTCTGTCTTCTCGAACATCTAAACGATCTTGATGATCGAAAATGGTTCGGTTTTCTAGGTCATATCGTCCGTATAGACTTCGATCTTCGGCACTGTAATAACTTCGCATGGTATGTAAGAATTCACCTTGCGGGCCTGTTGGCCAATTGTCATTTTCAAATCCCGGCGCATTTTCTAATGTTTCTTTGGTCTCTCTAACGAGTACTGCATCTCCATGTGGAGGGTTAAAATTGAACGATTCAAAAGGCATTGCCAATAATTTTGAACCAAGGTTTAAGAACCCCTCGTCCACCTTCAATACAACATAGTCTACTTGGGATGTTGAAGTGTTTAGAACAATGTCCTTGATAGAACCTACGGATTCATCCCTTGCCGTCTTCACATTGCGTGAAATTAGTTCTGAACTTCTTAACTGGAAATTATTTGGATTATTCATTTCAATAGTTGGTTTAATGAGAAAATCATTTGACCTAAATGGTTCAAGAGTTGTGCCAAAAATTGAATATTCGATAAATCCTATAAAATATTTTTATATTCTCTAAAAATATATAGTGGTTGGTTTAAAGATTATTATATGATATAAATGTTATTTAAATGGAGGTGTTTTAATTTGATTATGTGTGTTTTTTAGGAGGCATTTTTTGAGGTTTAGCCGAGATCTCAATGTATTTGGAGGGTTTTTGGGGATAAAAACGGGTTGAAAAAATTTAGTTTAATGGTACAATTTGCCGGAAAAAACAAAAGCCAGTTCGCAATGAACTGGCTTTGTCGGGGTGGCAAGATTCGAACTTGCGACCTCCTCGTCCCAAACGAGGCGCGATGACCGGGCTACGCTACACCCCGTTTATTCCCTATTGGGAGGACAAAAGTAAATAAAATTTGAGTAAATCAAAAAGGAATGAAGATTATTTTAAAATTTTTTTCAATTTTTTTTTTATGGTCTAAAATGGACATCCTTATGATCCCGGAAATAGGTTGGTCTTGAAAATTTTTATCGCAATAGAAAGCAGGATAATTCCAAAAATCCTCCTCAAGATATCTAGGCCTGTTTTTCCAAGTTTTCGTTCCAAGAAATGTGTACTTTTCAATACAGCATAGATGATGATAAGGTTTAAAATGATGCCAATGGCAATATTGGCTTGTCCAAATTCTGACTTTAAGGTAAGTATGGTGGTTAAAGTACCTGCACCAGCAATCAAAGGAAAAGCTATAGGCACTATTGAGGTACTGGTTGAGCTTGCTTCAGGATCGTTTTTAAATAGTTCTATGCCTAAAATCATCTCTGCTCCTATCGCAAAGATGATTAAGGCACCGGCAATTGCAAAATCTTCTACATCTATGCCAAATAGGCTTAAAATTGATTTCCCAACCAAAAGGAAGGCCACCATCAAAACCCCTGCAGCAATAGTGGCCTTACCACTTTGAATATGGCCCACTTTCTTCCTTAGATTGATTACTATTGGTATAGATCCTAAAATATCGATCACAGAAAAAAGAATTAATGTAACAGATAATATTTCCTTCAAATCAAACAACACAGATTAATTTTAATAGGCTTTAAGAAAGGCAATTAGTTGTTCAAACTCATCGTCATTCAATGCAGGGAAATTGGCGATCCTAAAGCTGGTTGGCTTCAATGGGCCATAACCACTCCCCATTTGCATTCCCTGCTCTTCAGCTTCAGCTTTTATTTGTTTAATAAATTTTTCTTCACCACCAACACCCAATACTGTTCGACTTCTTGTAGCCTCGTTGCTTACCAAGAAATCCAAAGCTGGAGATTGCTCCACAATCTCTTCCAGAATGCGCATCCGCTCTTCAGTTTTTGCATTTACTTTAGCTATATTAGGTAGGTCTGCTAAAACCCTGTTTAATAAATAAATGTTTAATACATTAGGCGTATAGTGAGTTTGGTAGTTGGCCGCATTTTCCAGCATAAAATTTAGGCTATTGTACCTTCCCTTTTCACCCTTCGCTTTGGCTCTTTCGATGGCTTTTGGAGAAACTATCAAAATTCCCAGACCTGCGGGCAATCCAAAGCATTTTTGTACGGAAGCATACCAGATATCTGCCAGGCTAAAGTCTAAAAATATTCCGGCCATGGATGAGGTGGTATCTATGGCCAACATTTTATCCGGATACTTGTTGCCAATAGCAGCTATGGTATCATTGGTAACTTGAGTGGCATTGGATGTTTCGTTTTGTGTGATCGCAATAAGATCAAAATCATTTCCAATTTCTAAGTCATTTACTGTTAAGCTTTCGTTTTTGTCAAAGACCAAAGCCGCTGTTTCAGGAATAATATTTTGAGCAAAACCGAACCATTTTTTTCCAAATGAACCGGAGTAAATATGAAAAGAGGCTTTTAGAACCAAGGATTGGGTGATGATCTCCCAGTTTTCAGTGGCTGAGGAGGTAAACAATAATTTATAATCTTCCGGTACAGCCAGCTTTTCTTTGAATAACCTTTCTGTATCCTTGTAAAGATCCATAAAAACTCCACTGCGATGATTGGCACTTAAGATGCCTTGTTGGTAAGCCTCTTGAAAATAGTCCGGTAATTTATCGTATACCTTTGATGGACCCGGTGCAAAAGTGAGTATAGCCATTATGCGTTTTCTTTCTGATTATCTATAAAGTAATTCAATCCAAGCTCATAGCCTTTCAATCCCAAGCCGGCGATCATGCCTACACATTCTTTGGATATTATGCTTTTGTGGCGGAAAGTTTCTCTCTTGTAAATATTGGAAATGTGAATTTCCAAAACGGGGGTGTTGATGCCTGCAATGGCGTCGGATATGGCCACTGAAGTGTGGGTATAGGCACCGGCATTGATTAAGATTGCATCGTGCTCAAAACCCACCTCATGAAGTTTATTAACCAGTTCGCCTTCCACATTGCTCTGGTAATAGGTCAATTCTAGGTCCGGATATTTTTCTACCAGAGTCTCAAAATAATCTTCAAATGAGCGACTTCCATAGATTTCAGGCTCTCGCTTTCCTAATAAATTTAAATTAGGTCCGTTTATGATCGTGATTTTCAATGTTTGGAGGATTTAATTGACTATTAAACAGGGGCAAAGTTAAGCAATCGCAAAACAACTTAATTGGATATTGATATGTTTTTAATAAAACTATTATTTAAATACCATCAATAAGTTAATTTTACTTTATGTCTTGGGAAAAGGAAATAAAAGCTTTTGGTTATTACTTAAAAATTGAGCGCTCTCTAAGCGAGAATTCGATTTTAGCCTATAGGCAAGACATACAGAAGTTAGCCAACTTTATGGAGAAGAATTTTCCTGAAGTTTTACCGGAAAGGGTGCAATTGTATCACTTGAGACAATTTGTAAACCTCCTCGGAGAGTTTTCTATTTCGGAATTTTCTCAGGCACGGATAATTTCAGGTATCAAAGCTTTCTTTAAGTTTATGCTTTATGAAGATAAAATCGAAGAAAACCCTTCAGACTTATTAGAGGCCCCCAAGTTGACGCGCACCTTGCCGGATACATTAAGCTATGCGGAAATTGAGGAAATTTTTGAAGCGATTCCTTTGGGTGAACCGGAAGGTCATAGGAATAGGGCAATGCTTGAAATGCTTTACAGTAGTGGTTTAAGGGTTTCTGAGCTGATCAACCTGAAATTAAGTCAGTATTTTGATGACATAGGCTTTTTAAGAATATTAGGAAAAGGGAACAAGGAACGTCTGGTACCCATAGGCAAATCTGCTACCAAATACCTAAGCATATATCTCAAGGAAATAAGGGCTCATCAGGTGATTGCAAAAGGCCATGAAGATTACGTTTTTCTCAATAGAAGAGGAAAGAAGCTTAGTAGGGTAATGGTATTTTTAATAATAAAGAAGACGGTGGAAAAAGCAGGTCTTCATAAAAAAGTGAGCCCTCATACTTTTAGGCACAGCTTTGCTACCCACCTTGTGGAAGGGGGGGCAGATTTGAGAGCTGTACAAGAAATGTTAGGACATGAGAGTATCACAACAACGGAGATTTATACACACTTGGACAGGGATTATTTGCGACAAGTTTTAGATGATTTTCTGCCTGGAAAGTAGCCATTTAACCCTACCAATGCGGTACGGATAACTTATGTGATTTGGAGGTTTTCTCTACTTGTCTCGCCAAGCTTTACAAAAAACTTGGGACATTGACATTTTGCTCTCGAGTTATAATACTTTAGGCATGTTTTTTGAATGTTGGGGTTGTTGATAAAATATTGAAATTAATTTTCTGACTTAAGATGAAAACGGCATACTTTTTAGGATTTATTATTTGGCTAATTACTTTGCCAATGGAGGCTAGTGGACAAGAACGGCTCAAAAAATTAATTACTGAAAGGGAGCAATTGCATCAGCAATGGCAAGCCTCTGAATCACAAAAATCTGGGCTATTCGGTAACCGGACAAAAAAGGACATGACTGCCACCAATGAATGGTTGATTCGAATTCTAAATAAGGATAATCAAATTATCAAAGAGCTGGAGATGTTGAAGGACATAGAAACCACGGAGATAGGCTACGAAAAAGAAGATTATAAGTTTATTGCGCAAAAAGCTGAAGAGGATATTGTCAAGCTAAAAAGGGCCTTGAATCTCAAGGATGAAAAAATCCAATCCGGATTGAAGGAGAAGCGAACCTATGAATGGACCACCCTTATATTTTTTGTTAGCAGCATGGTTTTGGGCTTTTTATATTACAAAAAGAGAACCCGTCAGGTGGGTTAAGAATTATAAGTAATTTAGTTTTCTTTAATTTTTTGTTTTATTATCCGCTTGGTTTTAATAATTTCATTTTTTAAAACCTAAAAATATATGAGTAAACTGATTATTAATAGCTTTGAAGATTTTCAAGATTATATAGGGAAAGAGTTGGGTGTGTCTGAATACCACCAAGTAACACAAGACCAAATCAATCTCTTTGCAGATGCCACCATAGACCACCAATGGATACATACCGATCCTGAAAAAGCCAAAGCTGAGGGTGCTTTTGGAGGAACGATTGCCCATGGTTACCTTACCTTGTCATTGGTGCCTTTTCTTTGGAACCAGATCGTACAGGTGAATAATCTTAAAATGATGGTCAACTATGGCATTGAAAATTTAAGGTTTGCCAACCCTGTTAAGGTAAATGATGAGATCCGAATGCACGCGACCTTAGCCAACATCAGTGACCTCAGAGGAACCATAAAAACAGAAATGAAGGTGAAAATCGAAATTAAAGGTGAGAAAAAGCCTGCATTGGCTGCCCAGTTAATTTTCCTTTATCATTTTCAGTAGGTATTTACCGATATTCATTTAAAGTTGATTTCGGTAATGACCGATTGATTTAAATATTGGAAGACCAATGAGTGATTTGGTGGGGATTTCTGTTGCTGGTGTTGAATATTAAGATTAGTTTATTTAGTGTAGGTATAAACAAAAACAACATCCAGAGGATGTTGCTTTTACCATTATAAAAAACCTAATCATTACTATTACAATCTATTTCTTTCTTCGGTACTGCCACTTCGTTGGGATACATTGAACATTTCTCCTTTATTAAACTTCCATCGCACTGTAAAACGTACACTTTGCATGCTATTGTATTGTCTGACATCGGTATTGATTTTGTGAAAATTAATGTCTCCTGTAAACTTCATCGTTCGGAAGATATCTGAACCGTTAATTGTGAGACTTAATTTTTCGTCTTTAAAGGTTTTTGTTAATCCGGCATCTAACCAACTCATGCCATCAATTTTAAGCTGTCCATCCTGAAAAGGACTTCTATAAATACCTACCAATTCCAGTTTAAAACCTTTGGGTAAGGTAATATTATGTTGACTCCTTGCCATAAATGAAAATTGTTTCACATCTAGCAGGTCTTCTCCTATTTGAGATTGAAAGGTGTTTCCATTGAATTGTAGCATATTACTGGTGCTGTACCATTGAGCAAATTCTACAGGTATGGTGGCCCGAAGCCCTAAGTTTTGGGTACGGTCAAGGTTTTGCATTTGTATAAGGGTTGTACGCTCTTCGTCATCCTGAATCAATATTTGGCCGAAAGCATTTTCTGTTTGAGAAAAAGTCAATGCTAGCTGGTAGGAACCTTTGTAAATATGGTTCATTTCAAAATTATTGGCATACTGTGGTTTTAGATTAGGGTTGCCCTCCTCTGTTGTTAACGGATCTATATAGAATACAAAAGGATTGAGCTGTCGGTAATGGGGTCTTGTGATCCTTCGATTTACATTGTAAACGATTTGGTAATCGTCATTTAGTTTATGTTGGAGGTATACACTTGGAAAAAAGTTGAGGTATTCCTGAGTATTTACTTGGTTTGAGGTTACTGAATTGCCCTCAATATTGGCATATTCAGCTCGGAGTCCTGCTTGATATTCCAGTTTTTTTCCCAAAGGAGCTTTGTAAGAAGCATATGCGGCCAATACATTTTCTTTGTAAATAAAATGATTGCTGTTGCCATCCGGATAGGGGCCTTCCTCCTCTCTTTTCGTTATGTCTAAAAGATTGTCTGACTTTACCCAGCTACCTTTGAGCCCTAGTTCCAAGCTTTTGTTTTCACCCATTGGTTTGGTAAAGTCCGTTTTGGCTGTATAAATGGAATAGACCATGTCATTGCCTGTCTTGACACTATTGAGGGCTTCATTGGCTTTATCATCATTTATCCAGTAGCTATTGTTCAGGAGTATAAGACTACTGGCATCCATATTTGAATAATCGAAATCAGCGGTAAGCTTGGTTCCCAAAGTGTCAAACTTTCCGATATAATGAAAATTTCCAAATATTCGGGTATTCTCAAACTCAGAATCGTTTAAGGCATTGATATAGTTAATTGCTGTACTTTGAGGGTTCGTAATTGTGGTGAAAGAGTTTCCACCATCATCTCCATTTTGCGTGGAGGCTTGTAGATTTATTCCCAGACTATGTTTTTCATTGATTTGATAATCTGTTCCCCCCGAAAAGAATAAATTTTTGGTGATTAGACTCATTCTGGCCTTCTGATCAAAAATAGAGAGACCATCTTCCACTTGAAATCTTCTCAGAAGGTCCAGTTCCATTTTTCTTCCCCATTGATTATAATTTAAACTTACATTAGAAGTCCATTTATTTTTTTTGAAATTGATAGTTCCTCCTACGGAAGGGGTATGGATGCCATTGTATTGGTGTCCTATGTGTAAGTTGCCATTGACTCCATTGTAGGTGTTTTTTTTCAGTACCAAATTGATTAGTCCTGCAGCTCCTTCGGCATCATATTTGGCTGGTGGGTTGTTGATAACCTCGATGCTTTGGATATTGTCTGCGGGCATGGCTCTTAAGAAATCTGCCAAATCTTTTGCTGACATATAAGTTTGCCGGTCGTCCAAAAGTACCATAACACCGGATTTTCCATTAAGGTTAATATTGCCGTCTGCATCCACATATACCCCGGGAGAGCGTCCTACTACATCTAAAGCATTGTTTCCTTCTGCCATAGCTGTCCCTTCGATATTCACCACAGTTTTGTCTGCCTGTATCAATACATTTGGACGAGCAGCTCTAACCTCTACCTCATCCAAGGATGCCATATCGGTTTTTAATTTTATCTTTCCGAAATTTTCTATTTCGCCCTCAATTTTGAATTCCTCACTGACAAAATCCTTATGCCCCAGAGTGGAAATTTTAAGTTGGAGTTTATCACCTCGGTCAGACTGAATCACAAATTTCCCTGCATCATTGGTGATGGTGCCGGTAATTAGCTCTTGGCTATTTATATCAAGTAAAACTACATTGACAAAGGGTATCGGTTGTTCTTCACTATCCAAAACCGACCCAATGACTTTATAAACGGTAGTTTGTTGGGCGGCCAGATGACTTAGGCCAAGTAAGAAGAAAAAAGAGACAGTAAAAATTAATTTGGTAAAGTACATGGTTTCCAATCTTGAATTGTTTCGATCAATCCAAAGGGAAAAGGGTGCCAAACCCAAAAAATAGGGTTTAAAGATGTTTTAAGGCTGTTTTACACCTTTTTAGGTGAGAGGGACTGTTTCAAAATCGAACACTTTTGATGTTCGCTTTGGATACAAAAAAGCCTCCAATGCAATACAAAGGAGGCTTAATCAAATCTTTAAAAACTAATATTATTTGGCTGCAGCATATCTTTTGGCTACCTCATCCCAATTAACAACATTCCAAAATGCTGAAATATAATCAGGTCTTCTGTTTTGGTAGTTTAGGTAATACGCGTGTTCCCAAACATCTAAGCCAAGAATTGGAGTTCCTTTGGTTTCCGCGATATCCATAACCGGATTGTCTTGGTTAGGAGTAGAACTAACGACCAATTCACCGTTACTCACACTTAACCAAGCCCAACCTGATCCAAATCTGGTAGCGGCAGCGTTAGCAAATTCTTCTTTAAATTTATCAAAAGAACCAAATTTTGCATCAATTGCAGCGGCCAAGTCACCAGAAGGTGCACCACCTCCATTAGGAGAAAGGATGGTCCAGAAAAGAGAGTGGTTATAGTGTCCACCGCCATTGTTTCTTACTCCTGCAGGAGCAGAAGAAACATTTTCCATCAGCTCTTCTATGCTTTTAGATTCAAGGTCAGTGCCTTTGATCGCATCATTTAATTTGGTTACATAAGCGTTATGATGTTTGCCATGGTGAATTTCCATGGTTTTGGCATCAATATTCGGTTCTAATGCATTTGTTTCGTAAGGTAAGCTGGGAAGTTCAAAAGCCATTTTTTTTCTTTTTTAGGTTATACAATGTTTTCGTTGATGGTTGTAGGTTCGTCTTATTAAAAAACCTAATCTATAAACCATCAATCTCCAAAAATGGTTCTATTATTCCTTTGAATCTTTAATTTCTTAGATTTTTAAAAAAAGTTTGGATCAATTTTGTGGATTCTTCTTGAAATGGTCCTTGGAAAACCTTGGTTTTTGGATGAACAATGCCAGGATCTGTATTAGAATAACCTCGTTTAGGGTCTGAGGCCGCAAAATGCAACTCTCCCAATTGGGCCCAGAAGCAAGCCCCTGCACACATGATACAGGGTTCCAAAGTAACGTACATTTTACATTCGGGCAGGTATTTGGCTCCTAAGGCATTTGATGCTGCAGTGATGGCCAATATTTCTGCATGGGCAGTTACATCCGTAAGCTTTTCAGATTGATTGTAAGCTCTGGCAATGGCACGATTATTTACAACGATTACTGCTCCTACGGGTATTTCACCCTCTTCAGCGGCCATTCTTGCCTGTTTTAGGGCTTCGTTCATCCAGTATTCGTCGGTGAATATTTCCAATGCTACCGAATTAAAAAATATAGCCAAATACTTCTTTCCTTATGCCTTCATTGATAATTAAGGCCAAAAGAAGTGAGACAATTAAACCTATGCCTGCCTTTAAAAGGTCATTGGAGGCCATTCGGTATGCCCGTACCAATCTTGCTTTGCGCTTTTTAAGTTTTTTTGATTTCGCTAAGGCAATGGACAATTCCCTACCACCAAGTAAACCTATAAATACCCAAGTGGTACTCATTGGCATTTGACTGTAAGCTTTGAAGTAAAAAAGAATAATTGCATAAACGAAATCCACTATGGTAGCAGCCCTTACGTCTGTAACCCTGGTTTTCTCATTGACAATTCCTTGAATTTTATCTCCTTTCATATAAAAGAGAACACCAAGTCCTAAAAATACAAACCCAGTATAGGCGGAAAATTCCCAGGCATTTAACTCTCGAGGAAGGAATACGGCAATATTTGCAGCATCTTGCATGATCCATACCGCCCAGAGACTACCCGAAGTAATCCATTGTAATGGATACCAAAATTTGCTGGGTTTTCCTTTTAGATAATTGGTAACAAATTTCTCCAATACATACCAAACTATAATGGCCAAGAAAAAGGCTACAAAATAACCCACAAAGCTTTTTTGCATCACTCCTATAATGGTGCCGGCTTTATAGGTAAATACATTGAGCAAAAGGAAAGTTGTGGAAACAGGCATTCTTAGACGCGTCATCACCAATAAAACAATGGGAGCAGCAATCTGAAGGAATACAAAACTTTCCGGCGCTTTGTCAAGACCATCTACTCTTAAGCGTTGATAACTTACATCCCCATTGTAATAAAACCAGCTAAAGGTGACAGTTCCAACAAATATTAAACCCATAAACAACCACAAGAAATACCATTTTTGTTTCTGGTTGGAGGCTATAAATGTCCCAATGGTTTGGATACTGTCATTGGCAATGGCAGAATAAGCAGCCAAAGCAAAGCCAAACCACATGGCTGCGTAAGTGTAAGGAGTAATGATTCCTGCAATGGATACCAAAATGCAGATGATCAAAAGGAAAGATTTTTCCTTTTTTGTGAAATCAAAAAGGGAATAGGCCGCCTTTGATAGTGCGTCCTGGTTGATGTTTTGATCTTTAAGTTTGGCCATAAGCAGTTGTCGGCTTTGAAATACGGGTGCAAATTAAACAAGAAATATTAAGGATAATGTTACCGAATTGTTAAGTCCCGAATTAATTTATGGTAAAGTTGAACCCTGTATAGGAAATTGAAGAAAAGTATTTTTTCAAAAATATAAATATTTTATTTCCTATTGAGCTACAAGGGGTATTTTTAATGTATTATTTCGCTCTAAGTTGTTGTTTTCCAATATTAACAGAAGTTTTACTTAAAAAGCGTGTAATTCTCTTTACTCTATCCGTATTTTGTAATTATATTCTTTGCAAAATCTACAGCCACTACTGAATGACAAAAGCGTTTGAAGCCAACCCTTTTATGAAAAACCTGATTACAGTAGCCACTATAATTGTGGGCTTGTTGATTTTCATGTTTTCCATTGATTTTTTAACCTTTTCATTAACTGAATTAAATAATGAAGCTGCCAATGCTTTATTCACTGCCACAAGTAACCCTTTTGTAGGACTTTTTATTGGCTTGCTTACCACTGCCTTGATCCAGTCCAGCTCCACCATTTCTGCCATGGTGGTGGTATTGGTGGCTTCGGGAAATCTTAGTCTCGCACAGGCAGTCCCTGTAATCATGGGAGCCAATATCGGCACCACCTTAACCAGTACCTTGGTTGCTTTTGGATATGTGTTGAAAAGAAAAACTTTTCGCAAAGCTCTTTCCGCCGGAGTATTGCATGATATCTTTAATATCATTACTGTTATAATTTTGCTTCCCTTGGAAGTATATTTTGGAGTTCTTAGTCAACTGGCTGCCTGGCTGACCCATTGGTTTGTATGGGAAGAAAGAACTAGTATGGAAGGTATTGGGTTGAATGGTTTTTTCCTTAGACCCTTGAGTTATGAACTTTATATATTTTTAGTATGGCCATTGTTGGCATTGGTTGCCGGCATTTTGTTGATGATTGGGTCCATTAAAATCCTTTCATCTCTAGCTTACAAGTCATTGATCACTCCCAACTTTAAGAAAATCAAAAAACATATATTTAATTATCCCTACAGGTCTTTTGCCTATGGAGTCTTTTTTACAGCGGCAGTTCAATCGAGTACCGTGACCACTTCGCTGATGGTTACAGCAGTTGCCACAGGGAAAGTCGCGCTAAGGAAAGTATTTCCATTTATTATGGGAGCAAATCTAGGTACCACGATTACTGCTGTAATTGCTGCTTTGTATAAAACGGAGGCGGCCATTAGTGTAGCCATCGTGCATGTACTTTTTAATTTGGTTGGCAACCTGATTTTTCTTCCTTTTCCTAGGTTGAGAGAAATTCCTGTTAAATTGGCTAAGAAGTTTGGCAAACAAACTTCCTTAAATAAAACCATAGGTTTTGCTTATATTTTACTTACCTTTTTTATTATCCCATTTTTCCTTATTTATTTTAATCAAGTAGAAGGTAAACCAACAGCAAATAAAGAAATAAGTGAAAAAAGAGAGCAGGTAAAGATGATTACGGATTTTTATCCAGCCAAGCCTCCATTATAAGGTGGCCGCTACTGCTGCCAATTCTATCTGCGCCGGCAGCTACCATTGCCTCTGCCTGTTCGAGGGACTTGATGCCTCCGCTTGCTTTGATTCCTACTTGACTAGGAAGAATATTTCTTAGGCGTTTAATAGTTTTAATTTGAGCCCCTTTCTCAGCAAATCCCGTAGAAGTTTTAACAAAATCTACTCCGGCATCTACACAAATATGGCAGGCTTCTGATAATTCCTCTTCCTTAAGTAAAGCTGTTTCAATAATTACTTTAAGTAATTTTTCTTCATCATGACAAACTTTAGCCAGTTGAGCAAGTTCAATCTTTGGCCAGTTCATGCGGGATTTAAATCCGGTAATTGACCAAACCACATCCAATTCATCCACTCCATCCTTAATGGCCTGCCTCGTTTCAAAGACTTTGGTTTGTGTCATAGAATAGCCCAATGGAAAGCCCACTACGGTTACCAATTGTATGTCTAAATCCGCTAGCTCCCTTTTGGCTTTTTTTACCCAAAAAGGAGGTAAGCAAACGCCCCTGAAATTATATTTTTTCGCTTGGTCTAAAACAGTTTGAATGCCTTGCTCGTCAACTGCTGCATGCAAAGCCGTATGTTCAATATATCGATTTAAATTTTTCATTAGTCAATCAAAATATGGATATTCGAAACTTTATGGAATATATTACTTTAGCTCTAGGATGGATCGTATTTTATGTAATCCATAGCCTATTGGCAAATCTCAATATAAAAAGAAAATTCAAGCTTTGGATGGGTGCTTATTATATATGGTACCGACTAATTTATAGTACATTGGCCACATTCTTATTTTTGGGGCTTTTTGTTTATGCAGGAAGTATTGCCCCGGACTGGGTTTATAGGCCTTCAGATTCCAGTACCTATTTCGGCTATATGTTGGCGACCCTTGGCACCATTATAGCCGTCAAAAGTATGAAAGGAATTTCCTTGGGAAGATTTATAGGCTGGCATGCCCATGATGACTTAAACGAAAAAGAGCAATTGATTCTGAGTGGCTGGTATAGCCATGTGCGACATCCATTGTATTTAGCTTTGATTTTAATTTTCTTAGGTTATTTCCTTTATGTTCCTAATTTCGCTTCAATGATTCATTTAATGGCTTTGTTGCTTTACCTCCCACTCGGAGTTTATTATGAAGAAAAAAAATTAGTTGCAATTTATGGCGATGCTTATATTGATTACCAAAGAAATGTTCCACCAATCCTTCCCCGATTTAAAAAATGAATGAGCTGATATTTTATAGTCTATTGTTGATTGTGGTGTTGGGCCATTTGATTATGGCCAGTTTTTTTTACAGACAGATTAGCAAAACGGATAAGCTTTCTTTCCATGAGAAAAATCAGTGGAGGCTGAAGGCCCTAATTTTTCCGATTGGTTATTGGTATTTGTTTAAAAGACGAGTAAATGGTATAAAAAAATAGGAGGGATTTTATTTTTTAATCGTTAAAGGTTGAATGGACGGGTTTTCTAGTGGCATATCCAATGGATTGATGGATGAATTTTGCTTCAATTTTTTATAAAAATAAAATCCGTTGACTAGCATGACCAAGGCACATAAAGTCATTACCAGTATTAGTCCTTCTGAATAAAAGGTAAACCAACTCATTGCCTCCCAGTTTCCAAACTGTTTGAAAATAAGGATACTACAAGAACCCAAGTAGCCAAAACTGTCCACCAAATACATAAGGAATCCAACGTTTCCAACATATTTGAAGGCCGCCAATAAGCGGTCGAATAAAAGACAATTGAAGGGAATATATGCCATATATATTCCTGTACCTGTACCTACCGTCCAATAAAAAGGACTCATCATACCTTGTTGAAGCAGAAAAGTTGAAATTACTGCCAACATCAAACCAGAGATTATGATCAGGTGGTAAAGAAATAGCGCTTTGAAATTATTTTTTACTAAAACGAGTAAACCCATCATAAGCAATAGGAGAAGGGTGATGGGAATTTCTGTTTGGGTAAGAAGTTCCGGTGCCAGTCCTACTTTTAACTCTTTCCATATTTCCACCACGAAATTATCTCTTATGTCTCTAAAGGCAGTCAGAGCCATATAAACCAAGACAAGTAGTACTATACCAAAGCTAAATTTCTTAAAAAATGCTTGTCGTTCAGATTTATTCATGGACTTTCGTTCAGTCTTCAAAGACACATCCTTCTCATTGGGTGAAGGAGTATGGTCCAAGAAAAATACTGCCAAGATAAGGAATGGAACAAACAAAGCCCCTGTGATAAAAGGCATCCAATATGGGTCTATGGCCCAATCAACCAATAAATACCTGCCAATGGACTTTACAAAACCTGATGAAAAAACGAAACTGATAGCCAATATGCTACCCATCATTTCGGTAAACCTTCGGCCCTCCAAGTAATGAAAAACCAAGCCCCAAATCAGTCCAAGTGGAAACCCATTTAGCAGAAAACAAAAGATATTAAAGGGAGCAGGTAAAAGTGCAAAACCTAACAAGGACAACCAGGCAATACCTACCAAGGAAACGATCAAAAGTCCTCTTTTTTTTCCATCTAATTCCGAGATAAGTTTGATGCCATAAAACTTACTGGCCATGTACCCAAATGTTTGCATAAGAATTAGCCATACCTTGATATCTATTCCCCACCATTCTTCTTGGGAAAAAGTGGCAGCGGCAAAAGGTTTTCTAAAAGCATACATGCTACTATAGGTCATAAAAGCCATTAATGCCACAAAGGTGCTCATCAGTATGGGGTGAGCTGCATTTAACCTTTTAGAAAGCGAAGGGAAATGAATCATTTATTTTCTTCAGGAATTTTTGTGAATACCGAGGTTACAAGCGGTATAATTTCATAGAGCGCACTGACGATATGTGTAGGATTTGCACGCATGAGTTTATCATAATTGTATCTTGGGCTGGTGATACCAATACTCATCATACATCCAGATTGCTGTCCTTCCAATATATCCACCATGGTATCACCTATTTTTATGATTTCTGTAGGACTACCAATTCCTAAGGATGCCATCATACGTAGGATCATGTCCGGATAGGGACGACCTTTGGCAACTTCATCGCTACAGACAGTAATGTCGATAAGTGGATGGTTTTCCCAGCCAACACCCTTTAAAAGTAGATTTGCCGTGGCCCTGTCTAGGTTGGTATTCAGGCCAATTTTTATTCCCAATTGCTGGAGGGCCTCAAAAACCTCCATGGCATCTTCAATTTGCGAAATGTCAGGTTTGGCCTCGTAATGATGTTCTATTTCTTGCTTGAAGGTTTCATAAATCTTTTCAGCCACTGCTTTAGAAAAGGCTTTGTAGTAGGTAGGGTGAGCTGAGAGTATTTGGCGAATTGCTTCAGGAATCGCATATCCCGTTTTTTCGTCTACCAGGTCTAAATTGAGTTGATCAAAGCCATTGGATAAAAATGCCTTTAATAATAGCTGAGGAACCACGGCATTGTTGTTGATTGTGGTTCCTGCCATATCAAAAACAGCCAATTTGATAGGGGTTTTCATGATTTAAGCATTTTTTAGTCTCCTATTAAACTTCAATGTCTTAAAATAATGAAAATTATCGGTAACCTAATAACAGGGGAAGTTACATGGGTTAATTTTTTTAGTGCAATATTGCCGAAATAAAAGAAAGTTTTTAATTTCAGCATAAACCAATCAGACCATGACAGACCCTACCACTGAAAGCAAGATCAATGAAATATTTTCCTTATATGAATCCTTTGGAAATGCAGATTATATTGGTGAACCTGTTTCTCAAATTGAACACATGAGCCAGGCAGCCCAAATGGCAGAGAAAGAGGGTTACGGCAAAGAGGTGATTTTAGCTGCATTCTTTCATGATTTGGGACATCTATTCTCCCAAAGAGAAGAATTGGAACAAATGGATGGGTATGGGGTTATGGATCATGAAAAACTAGGTGCAGATTACCTGCGAAAACTAGGTTTTCCTGAAAAAGTGGCCAGATTGGTGGAAAGTCATGTGAAGGCCAAAAGGTACCTTACTTTTAAAAATCCCGTATACTTTCAGAAATTGTCTGAAGCCAGTAAGCAAACCTTAAATTTTCAAGGAGGAGTTATGAGCGCTAAGGAGGCTCGGGAATTTGAAGCAGATCCGGAGCATAAACTCATTTTGAAAATGAGGGAATGGGATGAAAAGGCAAAAGAAACAGGGATTCCTGTACCAAAGCTTGATGCCTATAAAAAAATGGCCTTGGAGATATTGTCTTAATCATTCCAAGGCCAAAACTGTATTATTTTTCTGAGGTGACAAGGTCTTTTACACATTCAACCCAAGTTTCTTCTGAGTTTAAGCTTGGTACCAAGTCCCATTTTTCACCACCTAGCTCAATAAAGAGCTCTTTGTATTCTTCTCCTACCTCTACAGTGGTTTCCAGACAGTCGGCCACAAAGGCAGGGGAGAAAACCATTACCTTTTTTACACCGTCCGCTGCCATTTCTTTTATCAGTTCATCTGTATAAGGTTTGATCCATGGGTCCTTTCCAAGCCTGGATTGAAAAGAAGTAAGCACTTTTTCTTTTGGCAGTTGAAGTTTTTCCGAAATCAAACGAGTGGTATGAAAGCTTTGTGCCCGGTAACAATACCTATTTTTCTTATGGTAGCTTGCACAGCATTTTCCATTTAATTGGCAATATCCATCGACCGCACCTTTTAAAATTTGCCTTTCAGGCAGCCCGTGATAAGAAAACAAGTAACGGTCATAATCCCCCTCAGCCATTTGCTTTTTGCCTAACTCCGCCCAAGCTTCAAGAAATAATGGGTGTTCGACGAAATTACTAATGAAGCGTATGCTTGGAATTATTTGCCATTCTCTAGCAAGCTCCATTACTTTATCTATGACAGACCCATTGCTTGCAGAGGCATATTGAGGGAAAAGAGGTAAAACCACAATTTCTTGTACGTTGGCTTTATTTAGGGCTTTCAAACCATCTTCAATGCTTGGGCTTTGGTACCTCATGGCAATTTCAACCTGGTATTTTTCCTGATCAAGCAAGGGAACCAACTTGTCCCTTAAGTCTTCGGTATGAAATAATAAAGGTGAACCTCTTTCTGTCCATAGCTTTTGGTATTCCTTGGCAGATTTTGGAGACCTAAACGGCGCAATAATAAAATTGACCAGCATCCACCTTGATAGATAAGGGATATCCAAAACCCTTCCATCCATCAAAAATTCTCTTAGGTACTTCCTTACATCTCCCGTTTCAGGGCTGTCAGGGGTTCCCAAATTGACCAACAAAATGCCTGTTTTGGATTTGCTCTTATTCATGTTTTATTTAATTGTCCGTTTTGCTAACCAAAAATACGGGCTATTGTTAGAAAATACCAATAGAATTCAACTTTGCCCATATAAAGAAAGTAAAAGTTAAGGAATAGTAGGTCAATCAATGAATTTTAAAGCCTGCCTACTTTTTGAGGTTGCTTTATCCTTATTCTCCCTCTGTAATACTTTTAGTATAATGGTAGAGGCTTAACAGGAATTCTTTATTTTCCACTTGAATAGCTTTTCATAGTAACTTAGTTTTCTAATGTTTACATCCCGATAGGGATATATTCTATTTTTTGAGATGTTATTAAAAAGCAGAGCGACGAGAAGCAAAACCATTAGGCCACTGAAAATAGGGTTGAGAACATATAAAAAGCCCATTTCTTTAATTTCATCAGAACCAATATTGGCGATCAGGGCAATGGCTCCTCCGGGCGGGTGCAAGGTCTTGGTATATTGCATGACCAAGATCGCCAAAGCAACAGACAATGCAGGGGACAGCCAAATAAATTCCTCCAAATGAAATAATTTATAGGTCAAAACGCCCACGAATGCAGAAAGGGTGCCACCAAACAATGTGTTCCTTGGCTGGGCCAACGGGCTATTGGAGGCACTGAATAACAATACGGAAGAAGCGCCAAATGCACCAATTAAAAACAACTGATCTTCACTTTCAATGTGGTAAAAAAATTGTTGGAGCATACCAATTGCTCCTATGCCTATAAAGGCACCACAAAATGACCAAAGGTTGTCTATGGGTTGATGGCTGGTTTCTTTATAGGCGATCATTTTGACCTTTTGAATACCCTTCTTAAACTTCCTCATTGCTAACTAAAATGACTTTCGGCCGGCAAAGTTGGCCAATAGTTAGATTTCGAACAATGTTTGTTGAAAATTAATGGCCTATAGTTTACCCCAAAATATGGAAAAGACGGACTATTACGTGCTGAAATCGCTTCAAAATCAGGGTTAACCTATAATTTTATATGGCTCCCTCGGTTTCCATCGGTACTTCCCAATAAAAAAGCCATCCAGACAATGGATGGCTTAAGAGTAGCTCATGTTAAGGTGATGAAATTATTAATTTTGATCTTTTCTATGCTTAAACTCCTTACTTGCCTTATCCAAAAAGTCTATGAATTTTTGGATGTCCGTTTCGTAAGCAATTGGATTAATTAGCAACTCCTCTTCATGATCCAAAATCACATAATAAGGTTGTGCGTTATTATTAAAGCGTGTAATTTGAAAATCCGCATTCTGTTTTCCAATGGTTTTTTTGACTTTATTGTCATAGGTAGAGGTGTACCATTGTTCTTCCGGCAAGGTATATCTTTCGTCAATATATAGGGCTACCATTACAAAATCCTCCTTCAGACGTTTGAGCACCCTGGAATCTGACCATACCCTTGCTTCCATTTCCCGGCAATTGACACAGCCGTGCCCGGTAAAATCTATAAACAAGGGTTTGTTTTGTCTTTTTGCTGCCCGCAAGGCTTGGTCATAATCAAAGTAACCCTGAATACCGTGTGGGAAGTGAAGGAAATCAGCGTATTTAGGAATTTCATCAAGTTCGTTCTCAGAACTTTGGCGACTGATTTTACTCAGGTCAAAATCATGAGACGAAAGTGGAGGTAAATATCCACTAAGGGCTTTCAAAGGTGCACCCCACATCCCCGGGATCATGTAGACCACCAATACAAAAGTGGCGATGGCCAACATTAATCTGGGCACACTAATAAAATCCAAGGGGCTGTCATGCGGAAGTCGTATTTTACCCAGCAAATACAAGCCTAATAAAGTGAAAATCACTATCCAGATGGCCAAATAGATGTCCCTATCCAAAATTCCCCAATGATAAACCTGATCGGCAACACTAAGAAACTTAAAGGCCAAAGCAAGTTCCAGAAAGCCCAGGACCACTTTTACTGAATTTAACCAGCCTCCTGATTTAGGAAGAGAATTTAACCAACCCGGGAATATAGCAAATAAGGTAAAGGGCAATGCAAAAGCCAAAGAAAAGGCTAACATACCCAATATGGGTTTCACCAAGGCACCTCCAGCAGAACTTATCAAAATTGAACCTACAATTGGGCCGGTACAAGAAAAAGAAACCAAGACCAGAGTAAAAGCCATAAAGAAAATACCGAGCATGCCTCCTTTATCTGCCTGGGCATCCATTTTGTTTACAAATCCTGCAGGAAGTGTGATCTCAAACAAGCCTAAAAAGGCCAATGCAAAGAAGATAAATACCCCGAAAAAGAATACGTTTGGAAGCCAATGGGTTGATAGCCAGTTGGCAAATTCAGGCCCCTGGATGGCTGCAAGTAATGTGCCGGCAATGGTATATATCGCAATGATTGAAAAGCCATAAATAAAGGCATTCCTATAACCCTCCATTTTGTTTTTACCTCTTCCGGTAAAGAAGGTTACTGTCATAGGGATCATAGGAAAAACACAAGGGGTCAATAGCGCTGCCAGGCCTGCCAGAAAGGCAATAAACATAAATCCTATCAAGGATTCTTCCGGTTGTTCTAAAGTTATTTCTTCCGAATCAGCTTGGAATGTGGTTTCACTTGAGGTAGGTTCCCCTAACGAGATATTGATATCCTCTTGATAATTTATGCACTGATTGGTAATGTCAGAACACATCTGGTATTCCAATGTGCCTTTTATAACTGCATTTTCCTCATTTAGAATAAGCTTCTGATGAAACAGTCCTTCTTTATCAAAATAGGTGATGTCCCCTTCCCAAATCTCATCGTATTTTTGTTTGGAACCTATGGCCTCCAAGCCGCCTATTAGGCTAATGCCTTTGGACTCTTCCAGCTTTACTTCTGTGAGTAAAGGGCCAAGGTTTGGGTCAAACTCATTGGAATAAATATACCAATTGGTGGGGATGGCAGCCTTAAAAATAAGGGTAAGCTCATCACCCACTTGTGGATTTTTTTGGTCCAGTTGAATGTCCCATTTTGGAGGGGAAATTACCTGGGCACTTAATGAAAGACTTAAGAAAAAGAAACTTAAGGTTATAAAAATTAACTTATTGAAATTCATTACCGTGTTTTACCCTATTTGGTGATACATCCAATAGTAATTAAAAAGGTCAATGATTAGTTCCTTAAGTCCTTTTACTTTTCTCCCTATTTATTCATCTTTATTTGAAAGGCGGTGATAATGTTTAAAAAACAAAGCAATGGTTTCTATGCCTTTTAAGTAATTGTCCACCCCATAGTGCTCATTAGGAGAGTGGATGCCATCTGTATCCAGTCCAAAACCTAGCAATATTGGGTCAAGTCCTAATACCTGTTGAAACAAAGCAGTGATAGGTATGGAACCACCCTCTCTAGTGGGAATGGCTTTTTTTCCGAAGGCTTCATCTATGGCTGCTTCTGCTGCTTTGTAACCAATAGAATCTGTTGGAATTACTGCCGCTTGTCCGCCATGATGAGGGACAACCTTAACTTTTACCGCCGGAGGAGCGATGCTTTTAAAGTGCTCTTCAAAAAGCTTGGCGATGGCCTTATGGTCTTGGTTGGGTACTAGGCGCATGGAAATCTTTGCATTGGCTTTTGAAGGTAGCACTGTCTTGGCTCCTTCTCCAATATACCCACCCCAAATGCCATTGACATCTAAAGTTGGTCGGATACCTACCCTTTCAATGGTTGTGTAGCCTTTTTCACCATAAGTTTCCTTAATGTCTAATTTCTTCCTATAATCCCCTTCATCAAAAGGAGCTTTGTTCAGCTGGTTGCGATAAGCTTCACTGTAATCTTCCACATTATCATAAAAGCCGGGTATAGTAATGCGATTGTCTTCATCGTGGAGGGAGCTGATCATTTTGCAGAGTATATTAATAGGGTTAGCTACTGCTCCACCAAAGGTTCCACTGTGCAAGTCCTTGTTGGGACCTGTGACTTCTACTTCCATATAGGCCAGACCTTTTAGCCCAACGGTTACAGAAGGATGTTCCAAGGAAATCATAGAAGTGTCGGAAATTAATACCACATCGGCTTTCAGTTTTTCCTGATTGTTGCGCACAAAAACATCTAAGTTTTCAGAGCCAACTTCCTCTTCTCCCTCAATCATAAATTTGACGTTGCAATTGAGTTGGCCATTGGAGAGCATGGCTTCAAACGCCTTCACATGCATGTAAAACTGACCTTTGTCATCAGCCGATCCCCTGGCAAAGATGGCTCCATTGGGATGGTTAGCGGTTTTCTTGATTACAGGTTCAAATGGTGGGGAGTCCCACAAATTAAGCGGATCTGCAGGCTGAACATCATAATGTCCATAAACCAATACTGTAGGGGCAGCCGGATCAATTATCTTTTCACCATAAACGATTGGATAACCATCCGTTTGACAGATTTCTGCATGATCAACCCCGGCAGCTTCAAGGCTGTTTTTGACATATTCAGCTGCAGTGAAAACCTCTTCTTTATATGCAGGATCTGCGCTTACTGAAGGGATGCGAAGTAAGTCCAACAACTCATCTAAAAATCTTTTGGAATTGGATTCAATGTATTTTTTTAGTTCCATGATGCTATATTTTGTTTTATACCCATAGTGGATAACTAGGGTGCAGAATATTTATTCGTTTTGCGATACTTGTATTTTAGTTTGCTTAAAGCGGTATGAAAACGCTTAAAATGACCGCCACATGGCTTGAATTAAACCATAAAATTAAAACAATTTGAATGGTTTTGCCCTATAATTTGAAATTAACCAGTCGCCCATCTTTGTTGGATTGCATGTGTGCAGGCATGGAAGCCTTAATTTCTTCAAAAAGCAAATTAACCAACCTTTGCTTTAAAAAGTTACGGGTCCTTATTAAACTGATCTCCCTTACCGGGGGATTTCCTGAAAATGGTCTCAACCTGGTTTTTTCTTCCTTGGACAGATTATCTGTAGCAAGTTCGGGAAGTAATGTAATTCCCATATAGCGATCAACCATGTTTTTAAGCCCCTCAATGGAACCACTTTCATAGTGGAAATTTTTTCGTTGAAATACATTTTTGTCACAAAGGTTGAGTACTTGATCGCGGAAACAGTGCCCTTGTTGTAAAACCCACAAATCCTCTGCCGGAAGGTCGGCAACTGGAATTTCTTTTTGATTTAATAGAGGGTGGTCTTTGGACAGGTACACAAAAAATTTTTCATAGAAAATAGGTTTTTCCACCATTCCACCTTCATGTAGCGGACTCACCACGATGCCCAAATCAAGTTCATCATTTTTTAACCTACTTAAAATTTCTTCTGTTACCATCTCCTGTACCTCTAACAGGACATTTGGATATTTTTCTATAAAATTTCCAATAAAGAGTGGCAATAGATTAGGGGCTAAAGTAGGTATAATACCAACTTTTATGGTTCCCCCAATTTCCCCTTTCATTTCAGCTACTAACTCCAAGAGACCCTTACTTTCCATGACCACTCGTTTGGCTTGGGCAATGACTTTTTCTCCAATCTCTGTAGGTATCACCGGCATTTTTGACCTGTCGAACAAGAGGATGTCCAATTCCCTTTCCAATTTGCTGATTTGAGCACTTAAGGTTGGCTGGGTAACAAAGCAGGCATCAGCCGCCTGGCCAAAATGCCTGAATTTCTCTACGGCCAATATGTATTCCAGTTGCTGTATCGTCATAATGTTGTTTTAGGGTAATGAATTAACGAAATTCTACAGCTTTGGGCCAAATAATTAAAGTATTTATCCTTTTTTGGCTATAAATTTTTTTGATCCAATTCCTGTTACTGCTTCTCAGCCTTATCAGAAGAATTTGGCTTAACTTTACATTTTGGTTGTCAACGCTGTTTTAAGAAAAGAAATATACCAATTTGGCAAAAGTCTTGCTGCCAAACACACAGGTTTCATCCAAAATTACTGTTTAAAGGTTTTATAGAGATCATAAGTTTTCAATGCATATTCTAAAGCTGGAAGGAATACACAAAATAAAAGCGCCAAACAAGGTTAATATCCTTTCCAATGTTTCTTTTGAGGTGAAAGAGGGAGAGATTTTGGTCTTGTCAGGTGATCAAGACGCTGGTGTGTCCACCCTTATTCGAGGCATACTTGGTCTGGAAAATTTTGACAGTGGGAAATTGTTATTTTCAGGCCCAAAACTTGGTGACTTGACGGTTAATAGACCTACAATCGGTGTGATTTTTCAAGATTATGCCCTGTTTCCTAACCTCAGTATTTTAGAGAATGTAAAATTAGCCTTAAAAGGGAGAAAACAAGAAATTGAGCAGCAGGCCTTGGCGAGTTTGAAATTGCTAGGTTTGGATGGTTTTTCTGAAAAATATCCCGAAGCGCTAGGTATAGAGGATAGGTTCCGAGTCACTCTAGCCAGGGCAATAGCTCCAGAGCCTCGGCTGTTGGTTTTGTCAGAACCCTTCAACCAGCTGAGAGGCATGTACAAGCACGACCTTATAGTCGAAACTAAGAGATGCTTGAAACAAGCCGGTATAGCTGCTTTGGTGGAAACAAGTGATAAAGCAGTAGCGCTCTCTATTTCCGACCGCTTGGCAGTATTTCATAAAGGATATTTACAACAGATTGATTCGCCGCAAAATATATATCAACGTCCATCAAATTCTTATGTGGCCAATTTCTTTGGTAAAAGGAATGAATTACTTGCCACTGCTACGAGCGATGGGTTCTATACTTCCTTTGGGTTTATAGATGATGAACGTTCCAAAGTTTTTAACAATAAAGTAAAAATTCTATTTAGACCCGAAGAGGTCAAAGTAAAAAAAGGCTTGAGACAAGCCCTGATAGGAACAGTGAGGCAATGTTCTTTTTATGGTGATCACCAACAGGTAACCTTAGAAGATGACATGGGTAAATCAATATTAGTGAAATCATCCCCAAATAAGGTTTTTGCTTTAGGTAGCAACGTTTTCTTCACCCTTAGGTCTTTTAAGGTCGAAGATGCTTTTTAAAATATTGGCCATATAATTTTATAGGTATAAAAAGCTGTTTGTTGCATGGGCCTATTTGCCGAAAAATTAAACTCCTAAGAGGTTAGTAATGTAAAAAAATATGGTTACTTTAGGCCTTGAATGTTATCACTTTGAGTGATTTAATAAGCCCTTTTAACCATGAATAAGACCAACAGTTGAATAAAATTATTAATTACCATTACATTTTGTTGTTCCGCGTTATATTCCTCTTTCTCTCAAACACTTCAAAAGGTAAACGAGAAAAGTAAAAATCCTAATATGGTTTCTACTTACCATGTGCTTAAAGGCTCACAAATAAAAGAAGGCGCTGCCGAAATGAAATACAAGGGGAAGCTGGGATTTCGTGTGAAGGGCCAATTTAGTCAGGGGAATAGGTCCGGTATCTGGGAATTTTTTGATTCGGATAACACTATAATCCAGAAGTACAATTACACAACAAAAAAATTTGAATACCTGCAAAACTTTAACTCTCTTCAGGCTGTATTTATTTTAAAAGACCAGGAATTGGTGAAATTAGAAACCGGGGCTATTCCGGTATTGCTCGGTGGTGATGCTAAGTTTTTGTATTTTTTAGCCAATAATATACATTATCCACATGCTGCAAGGGCAAAAGGAGCTACTGGCACAGTAGGTGTGATGGTGACCATTACCAAAGAAGGGGAAATGGTCCGTCCTTTTATTCCCAAGCCGGGAGACAAGGCCTTAGATGCGGAGGCATTAAGGGTGGTATCTATGATGCCGAATGATTGGATTCCGCTATACTTAAATGGTGAACCAACAGACTGTTTAGTGCTTTTGTATGTGAATTTTCAATTGGGGTAAGTCCATTTAAACTGGAATATTTTTAGAGTTAATTTGTATTTTACTTTGGGATATGTAATCAATCTTAATTTTAAGCCGAACATGCAATAGACAACTTATTGCCGGTAGAAATCACTTCAAAATCTGCCAATTCATTGCTGTTTGGAGATTACAGTACAAATTACGAATCCATTTGAATAATTCGGATTTAAGAAAGCTCCTCCCATAGAAATTCCCTTTAATTCGGAAGCTGTATTGATGGATGTGAAAAGTCTTTCAGTAAAAAATTGGAAGGCTGAACAAGGATTTTTGCCATTATTTAATCTAGATGAGTAGCTATTTTAAGCATTCTTACCATCATTTCATAGGCTCCTAATGATCTCGTTATTAATCAGTTCCAATACTGAATTTTTTTTTTAATTCTTTATTTACAATTGAGAGGATTTTTTATATTTGTCGCAAATTTAAATCTTTCTTAGATTAAATCTAAATAATGTTTAAATTTGTGATCCCATTAGTTCCAACAAAATTAAATGAAAGGAATTGGGTTAGTGGTTCAAACATTGTTTAAGTAAATAATAGGTAGTCTAATATCAAAACCTGTCTGAAGAATGAACATAGCAAGGTAAGCTTTAGCTATGGCAGGAACAAAGCGGGTTTAAAAACAATAATATTTGATGGTGGAAATAGCTCGAAAGGGTTACTTCCTTTGTTGTTTAAAAATCAATACAACCAAAAAAATGACGAAGCAGAAAAACAAAACTTTGTGGGAGAAAACCAGAAAATTTCTCAATGACATACACCTGTGGGCGGGTTTAATTAGTGGAATTGTACTTTTAGTAGTATGCCTTACAGGTACAATATATGTTTACAATACTGAAATTAGAGAGTGGAATGCTTCCCATCTTTACAAAGTGAGCAATGATGGTTTGCCTAGGCTTTCCCCAAATGAATTGCTTGATAAGAACAAAGAGCTGATTGAAGGAAACATTACAGGTGTAAGGATATCTTCAGATGCTGAAAGAAGCTTTCAGATCTCTGCCAGAGCAAAAGGAGACAAAAGCAGGTCAGGCACTACTTATTTCGTTAACCCATATACCGGTGAAATGCTGGGCAATAGCAAAGAAGAAAATGCTGCAGTTACTTTTATGGGATACATGTTTAGCCTGCACCGTTGGTTATTATTAGACAAAATCGAAGAACCGATTTTTGAAGGATTAGAAAACAGGAAGTTGGGAAGCTATATCACAGGTGCCTCAACAATTCTATTTACAATTGGCGTTTTGACTGGTATAGTGATATGGGTTCCTCGTAAGGCTAAGTATTGGCGACAAGGACTAAAAGTTAAATTGAGCGGAAATTGGAAGAGAATTAATCATGATCTGCATAATTCCTTGGCTTTTTATTCTGCCATCATTTTGTTTCTAATGGGTGTGACAGGTCCCTTCTTTTCTTTTCCGTGGTACAGAGAGGCCTTGCAAAAATCATTGGGAACGTATAAAGAGAGAAGTGTAGGAGGACATGGTCCTTCAGCGGCAGCCCAAGGTAAAGGAGAAGGAGAGAAAAAGAGACAAGAAAAGGTTGAAGTTTTGCCACTTGAGGATTATTTATACAGTGCAGATCAAGTGTTGGATTATGAGGGAGAATATACTCTCAGCTTGCCAAAAAATGGTGGTAAAACCATTAGTGTCAGTAAAACAAAAGCAGGATTCTTCGCACCGGCGGCGTCAGATAAACTGGTACTTGATGTAGCAAGTGCTGAAGTTGTGGAAGCTGATATTTTTAAGGAAAAGCCATTGAATGAACGGATATCCGGATCCATAAAAGCCCTTCATTTGGGCAATGTTTATGGGTCTTTTTCTAAGCTCCTCTATTTTATTTCCTGCCTAATAGCAACAAGTCTTCCGGTTACCGGTACTTTGATTTGGATCAATAAAATGAAAAAACCGAAAAAGAAGAATAAAAAGAAAGCACAATTGGCTTAGTCTCTGCTGCCGTATTTTAAGTAGGTGGTTATCTTGAACCAGTTATTGGGCATGCTGTTAATCAATCAAAAAAAGATAAATCACTATGCCAATAAATAGCAGAAAGAAAATTCTTCCCAACCAATAATTGTATTTGGTTTGGCGAATGAATTTATGAATTTGCTGTTTTAATGCTTCTGAATCAGTTTGTTCGATAAGTTGGGCAAGCTCTTTGGCAGTATATTGTAGATTGATGCTTTGTTTCTTTATGGTGAGCTCATGTTTTTTTATTATGCTATTTACCTGGAAATAGATTTTGAACCCCACCACTACATTTAGGGCAAATAGTGCGTATACGAGGTACAAATAGGTCATGTTTTTTAATATTTTTGAAAGCCATTGAAGCGCTTTTATTTTTCTGCTTCGCCAAATAATTGGTGTAATTAAAGAATTCAAGACATTTAGGAAAGATTAAACGTCTTGATCTATAAGACCTAACTAATCTATTTTATTATGCTTTGTTTAAACCTGTTGAAAAAGCCAAAATTAATGAGACTATTTGGTAATTTTATTCTAATTATTGGCCTTTTATTAATATACAGTTGTGCAGAGCAAGATGAATTTGAACGTCAAAAACTTATCGGAACTTGGGAAAATTCGTTTTATTCTGAGTCACTAAATCTTGATCATGTCAAAGTTTATTATTTTGGCAATAACGGAAATTATATTAATTATACTGGTTTTAAAGTTCCTGGAGGCTCAAATTTCTTAGGATACACCATGTATTTGGAAGGAACTTACACCTTGTCAGGCAACACAATTCTATTGAAAGAAGAAAAGCATCTTGCTAATTTAGGGCATGATACCTATACTGAAAAAGAAAATCTCACGGAGATTGAGAAAATTGGAGAGATACCGGGCAGCTTGGCTTTTAAGGAAAAAGGAAGCGTTTTAGAAATCACCATTCCTTGTAGTGATTTGCTTTCAAGTATTTGTATACCTTCAACTAACTATAATAGATTGAATACCATTTCTCACTTTTAATTTAGTTTTGGAGCAGATGCCTTTCCATTATTTGTTTAGAATCGGGATCCATATCTCTTCTTCAGAATCCGAGGAGGTATTGCTGTACTTTTCTCCCATCACCTGAAAATGGGGACGGTTATCTATTGTATACTTTGATTTTGGGAGCCATTGCCTGTAAATATAATCATAAATGCTATGGTCAGTACTTGGGCCTTTATAATTAAACTTGGCATACAAGCCGGCAGGAATCAGAACAGGTGCCATTTCTTCCGGAATAAGTTCTAAATTATCAACTTCCACACAAGCCCACTGTTGAAATGCTTTTGTGGGATCAAAAGTGCTGAAATAGTCCGGTCCATAAATCTGCATGGCAATAAATTCGCTCGATTCAATGGTATTTTGTTTCATGAACCGTTTCCACAAGGCCTGGGTTTTATTCCTCATGATACTCATTGGGCTATTAAAGCCTACCAATTGCTTGGCATTCAGCATTATTATTTGGGCTTGCATATATAATTTTACCTATTTAGAATCAATTTTTGAAACGAGAGCTTTTAGATGATCACATAAATCTGAATACTCATCGATATCATTGAGGCATTCCAATAGGTGCACTTTGAGCTGCTTTTCAGTGGCAATGGCTATGGTATTGGCAAATACAGCATCACTACTCCATGCGATGTTTTTAAACAATTGTCCATCATTTTTATTTAGTCCGATAAGGTAGTAGCCCCCATCTTCTGCAGGACCTAATACCAAATCATTATTTTTAAGCACTGCAAATGCTTCTTCAATATGTCTAATCCGGAGTTCTAGGCAATCTGTGCCAATGATGATAACATGATCATAACCTTGTTCAAAGGCTTGATCAAATGCCCTGCTCATTTTTTCCCCTAGGTCTTTTCCCGTTTGCGGGAAAAAAGAGTAATTGTCTTTAGGGTATTGTTCTGTCTCAATGGGGCCTTCATGAAAAATCAATACATCAGCCGTGATTGAGGAGATTAACTTGTGGGTATAGTTTAAAAGATAGGAATAAATATAAACTGCTTTCTCATTGCCGATAGTCGCGGCTAGCCGGGTTTTTACTTTCCCAGGAGTAGGGAATTTTTGGAAAACAATGATGGCTTTTTTCATGGACTGGGTAATATTACAGTAAGTTGACTATACGCATAAAAAAAGCCAATGGTTTTATACGGATTAAACTCCTACGTTTAGGCCGTATCCAAACCTTGGCTTAAATATGCAATGGTAAACTTAATCTGTACAGATGCAATAATAAAGTCTGATGATTTGTCCATTTCAAATGGACCTTTAAGATTAAAGATTAGGCAACTAACTCTTTGTGTTTAGTGATGTTTTCAACCCTTATTTATATTATTTGGCAATAAGGGTTGAAACACCAATTTTACCTTTTTAAACCTTGAGGCAGAATTATTCATCAATACCACGACGCCTTTTCCTTCTTTCCCGCATTTTATCGCCCGCTTCTTTTTTTTCTGCTTCCCATTTTTCCAACTGTTCCGGGCTTAAGATGGCCTCAAGTTTTTCTTTGTGGTCTTCTTTAGCAGCTTTCATTTCCTCTTTTCTGGCTTCTTCAATTTCTTTCCGCTTATTAGCTTCTTCGATAAAGAGATTTTTGAGTTGCTCTTCTTGTTCAGTTGTCAAGTCAAGCTTTTCTCCCATCCTTTGGCTCATTCTTTCAGCCATTTTTTCTGGGTCTCTTTCTCTATTGTCTTGCCTCTGGGCCTGAGCCTGTGCAAAAGTAGCTCCTACCAGTGCACAAATCATTATTAACTTTTTCATAATTTTTTACTTTTTGTGTGTTCGTATAGCTGTTAGACCGGCAGGGAATACACAAGTTTAATGACCCAATGTTAAGGAATGTTAAAAAGTATAATTTTTAGTTTTTGTCTTCAATTAATTCTTCCCTGTCTTTTGGTTTTACATAGGTAGGCCTGATAAGTAATCTCAGGGAAGGATCAAAAGCCAAGTAATTCCAAGACCAATCAAGGAAAATAAAAATTCTGTTTTTGACGCCAAGGATAGCCATCAGGTGAACAAATAGCCAAGTTAGCCAAGCTAGGACGCCCTGAAACTTAATAAAAGGAAGGTCTACTACAGCTAATTTTCTACCGACAGTGGCCATGCTTCCCAGATCTTTGTAACGGAAAGCTTTGGGTGCTCTGCCTTTTAATTGGCCGAGAAAATTATTCGCTAAGTTATCTGCTTGCTGAATGGCAACTTGTGCAACTTGAGGATGACCTTTAGGATAATCAGGCAATTGTTGTAGACAGAGATCTCCCAGTGCATATATATTTTTGCTGTTGTGGACCAGATTGTATTCATTCACGAGTAATCGGCCATTTTTGAATTTTTGGGTGTCTACGATTCCTTCTATGCCGTTGGGAGCAATTCCTGCTGCCCATAATAAAGTATTTGTTTTAAGCTTTTCTTCACCGTTGATAATTACATTTAGGCCATCGTAATTTTCAACCGCAGTATTGAGCAGAACATCTACCTTAAGACTTTCCAGGTATTCTTTTGCCTTTTGACCTGAAGAGGCGGACATGCCTGCCAATAAGGACGGCCCCATTTCAATCAACACCACCTTCATGTTGTCAAAGTTAAGTTGGGGATAGTCCTTTGGAAAAACCTTGTTCCGAAGTTCGGCCATGGCTCCAGCCAATTCTACGCCAGTAGGTCCTCCCCCCACTATGACAACATTCATTAATGATTTTCGTTTTTCCAGATCAGCAATATTGATGGCTCTTTCATAATTGGAAATTATTTTATTTCTAATAAATAAGGCCTCGGAAACAGATTTCATGGGAATGCTGTTTTCCATAATGTTTTTCATCCCAAAGTAATTGGTGTCCGCTCCCATGGCTAAGATTAAGTAGTCATAATCTATATAGCCAATATCGGTAAACACACGATTCTTTTCTTGGTCGATTCTTTGGGCTTCCGCCATACGGAAGGTTACATTTGGCGTATTATGAAATACTTTTCGCAAGGGGAATGAGATGGCACTTGGCTCCAAACCTGCTGTGGCTACTTGATAAAACAGGGGTTGGAACTGGTGATAATTGTTTTTGTCCAATAGGATCACCTGATAGTTTTTGTTTTTTAGTTTTCTGGCAAGTTTGAGACCTGCGAATCCTGCGCCTATCACAACTATTCTTGGAAGTGATAAATTAGGGAGGTTTGGAAGGGGTTGATCCATAACTAAAAATTTTAAATGAGGGTTGTATTACCTAAAAATAAAACGTATATCGTGTGTCAGAGTTCATTAAATCCACAAAACCTTGTCATAAGTTTAGTCGTGGTAAGTTTTGTAATGATAATAGTCCTATCAAAAAATTTAATTATTTTTACAATTGGAAATATAAAAAATTATGGGAAGAGCATTTGAATTTAGAAAAGAAAGAAAATTCAAAAGATGGAGTCAAATGTCTAAAGTGTTTACACGCTTAGGCAAAGAAATAGTAATGGCTGTCAAGGCAGGTGGTCCCGACCCGGCTAATAATGCCAAATTGAGGACCATTATTCAGAACGCCAAGGGTGCCTCCATGCCCAAAGACAGGATTGAAGCGGCTATTTCAAGAGCTAGTAATAAAGATGAAAAAGATTACGAAGAAGTAGTATATGAAGGTTATGGCCCCCATGGCATTGCCGTTATCGTTGAGACTTCTACAGACAATATCAATAGAACCGTAGCCAACGTAAGGCACTATTTCACCAAAGCCGGTGGCTCCTTAGGTACAAGTGGTTCAGTAAGCTTTACTTTTGATAGAAAAGCAGTATTTCGTTTTGCCAAAGCTGACTATGATCTGGAAGAACTTGAATTGGAATTGATCGATTTTGGTTTAGAGGATATAGATGAGAATGAGGGAGAAATTTTTGTATACACTGCATTTGAAGACTTTGGCAACATGCAAAAAGCACTTGAAGACAAAGGTATAGAAGTGATCAGTGCTGAAATGCAACGTTTTCCCATGTCTACTACCGAATTGACAAGTGAGCAGGAGGAAGACATAAACAAAATGATTGAGCGGATGGAAGAGGATGATGATGTAAACCATGTTTACCATAATATGGCTTAAACCAAATATTTAGCAATTTTAATTCACATAATGGCATTCCCTAAAAGAAGAAATTTACAGGAGCAGAAAAGGCAGCAATTAGTAATCGTCGGAAGTAGAAATCCTGTAAAAGTTAAATGCACCGAAAATGCATTTTCAAGTATATTTGAAGATAGTTTCATTGTTCAGGGATTGAATGTGGATTCTAAAGTTAGCGATCAGCCTAAGGGTGATGTAGAAACCTATACAGGTGCTTACAATAGAGCCTACGCCTCCAAAAATGCTTTCCCGGAAGCAGATTTCTGGGTGGGAATAGAAGGTGGAGTAGATCATGTAGGCGAACAGATGGTTTCCTTTGCTTGGATGGTTATCATGGATGGTGAAGGCAAAATAGGTAAAGCTAAAACCGCAACATTTTTTCTTCCCGAGGCCTTAAATAAAATGGTTAGTGATGGAATGGAGCTGGGTGAAGCTGATGACAAACTATTCAATAAAAGCAATTCCAAAGAATCAGGTGGAGCCGTTGGTATTTTAACCAAAGGCGTGATTAGTAGATCCAATTATTACCAACAAGCTTTATCTCTAGCCCTAATTCCATTTTTACAAAAAGAGCTCTATTAAAAATCTGACATGACTCATAGATATTATCAATTGGATTTTAATATTAATAGTAATTATCTTTGATCTTCAATTAAACCAAAAGAATTATGCTACAAGAATTAGAATCAGATAATTTAGGACAAGTAATTAAAGACAATGATAAAGTAGTTGTTCAATTCGGAGCTACTTGGTGTGGTAACTGTAGGATTATGAAGCCGAAAATGAAAAGGCTAAGTAAGGCTTATGAAGGGGTCACATTTCTGTATGTTGACGCGGAGAAATTACCTGAATCCAGAAAGCTTGCTGAAGTAAATAACTTACCTACTTTTGCGGTTTTTGAATGCGGATCCCTAAAAAATCAAATTCAAACAAATAAAGAAGAAGCTTTAAAAACATTGATCGATGAGGTTGCCAATAATTAAACATGTACTAGGTTTCATTGAAGAAAACGATGAAGACTGGGTAGTGGAGACCATAGAACTCCTGGAGTCAATGACTGAAATTAGCACGCTGAAAGACGAAGAGTTGGACGTGATGGGCGAGTTACTTTCCAATCTATACGGCACGCTCGAAGTTCAGAAAATGATCAAGGAAGAAGGAATGGATAAGAAGGAAGCCATGAACGCTTTTCTTAAGCGAGTAATGGGTTCGATCGATAAATAAATCATTTCCACTTTGGGAAGTAGAAAAGTTGTTTATCACCCTAAATAAAAAATCTGCTATTTCGAAGTGTGGAGGTAGGTCCTTAGGATCTACCTCTTTTTTTTGGTCAGTGAGAAAGGCTACCTTCTATAAATTTATTGGACATTCTCAAGCTGTCTTGAATATCTACCATAAAAAAACTATTAGAAACAAAAAAGAGACAATTGTATCATTTAATTTTCAGGTGTTATTTGATCCAAAAAGTTCCTTAGTGCCACTTTCCAGTCCGGAGAGGCATCCCATTTTTCACCAATATACAATTCATTTCTTACCAAAAATCGAATGTAATACTTGACCACAATTTTGTCAGGATTTTTACCTTGGTCCAAAGGAACCCCCATGCTTCGCATAAGGTCAGCCTCTCGACCTTCCTGCCTCATCAAGATAAATTGAACCTTATCATTGATGAGTTCTTGATTGGACTTAGCAGTAGTCAGGAATTCGGTTTCAAAAGGGTACTCGGCATTAAAAATTTGTTCAAGCCCCTCTTTTTGCGCTAGTTGTTCTGCTTCCACTTGATTGGGGTCCTTTCCGTAAATATCTTGCCGGAATGTATTGAGAAAATCTTCATTGCCGGCAGCTCCTGTAAGTAGGATGCCCAATTTGAAGACATCTAAGTTTAATGGTGGTGCTTGGATATAATTGTTTCCCAAGGAATTATTTTCTAATCCGGGGATGGAAGGATATTCCGGAACTTCGATTACCAGAAAATTTTCACTCCTTTTGTTCAGGCCAATGGATTGAATTTGTTCTTTTAGATCTTCCAAATTAGCAGCCTTGATTGACCAATTGTTTCCGGGGGAAATTATATTCCTATTGCCTGAAAAAGGGTAAATATGACAAAATAACCTGCCATCCGCTTTTCTGATCAGTAATATTATATTTCTGATTTGTCGGGTAATAAAATGACTCGCATAGGTGTTTTTAATGCCCTCAGACAAAATGACTTCTTCAAGATCAAAATAGGCTACAGGATCTCCGCCAGCCTCCACAAAGGAAGGATGAACTTCTTCCACCAAATCCTTCCAGGTAATAGGTGATGTTTCGGCAAGGGCAGCAGAAACTAGTACTACCGATTTTCCATCTAAAAATTGCTCAACAGGTGTCGGTTGTGCTAGGCTAACCAATGAAAAAAAACTTATCAGCACCGTCAAAGAAATATATTTCATAAACAAAATGAATTCCACATCTGAAAGTTTAGTATTTTCACGAATATACACAAGCCATTGTAAAATCTTTCGTTATGAAAACGATTACCTCCTTTATTTTATTATTTTTTTGTTGCTTACCCTTTCATTCTCGGTCTCAAAAAATCGATACTCGAGTTTTAATAGAAGATATACAATTTCTTTCTTCTGATCAACTGGAAGGAAGATCAGTTACAACAGAAGGCAATCAAAAGGCTGCAAGCTATATTAAAGAGAGGTTTAAAGATCTGGACCTGAGTAGTCAGTTTCCGGATTATACTCAATCATTTTCTTTAAATGAAGATTTGGAGCAAGAAGGCCATGGAGAAAATATCATTGGTTTTGTACCCGGATTTGCTTCTTCCAAAATTATCTTAATTATGGCTCATTATGACCATTTGGGTACCAAGGGGAAGGACATTTACAATGGAGCAGATGACAATGCATCTGGCACCGCAGCATTGTTGAATATGGCCGCTTATTTCAAAGAAAACAGACCCCTGCATTCTATCCTTTTTGCAGCTACGGATGCAGAAGAGGAAGGGCTATTAGGTGCTAAGGCTTTGCTAAAAGACTTTCCATTTCCTTTAAATCAGATCCAGTTGGTGGTGAATATGGATATGATTAGCAGAAGTGAGGACAATACCCTTTATGCAGTTGGTACTCGATTTTATCCTCAGTTCAAACCTTACCTTGAAAAAAGCGGGAAGAAATCTGCCATTCAACTGGTTTTCGGAAATGATGGAGGAAAGGGGGAGCTGGATTGGACCAATGCATCAGACCATGGGCCTTTTCATAAAAAAGGGATACCTTTTATTTATTTCGGTGTGCCAGATCACAAGGATTATCACAAACCCACTGATACTTTTAAAAATATCGATCAGACATTTTATACGCAAGCTTGTGAGCTTATCTTAAATAGTATTTTAGAAATTGATGCTGCTTTGGAATAATCAAACAAAATACGATCAATCGATTATGTACGAAAAACTTAAATTTCCAACAAAATTATCCTTATCTAAGCCTGGAATAAAGTAATCGTCTGGATCATTTTCCAAGTACCACTTATAATTCAATGAGCGGATATATTTAAAATTGGCTGAAACAAGTAATTTGTCAAATCTCCATTCGCCTATTAAAGCAGGTGCTAGATCTACATATTTTCTGCGAAGGTCTTTTATTTCCTCAAAACGTTTGTAATAGAAATCGTTATTATAATTGATGTATTCAAATTCAATCCCGATTCTGTTAAAGTTTTTTACCCATGCCAAATCAATGGAAAAAACATTACTTCCCGGGCCATAGCCAAATCCCAACACTTGGCCTTTGTGGGTGTAACCATGCCTAACATACGGATGGGTGTACCAACTATTTCTGCTTAGAATTTCCTCTCTCACAGATTGTCCTGTCTGGGTCATTTCCATTCCTAGCTGAAAGAATTCATCTTTTTTCTTTAGGCTGGTTAAATTGGTAAAGCCAAACGTAAAAGCCCTGTTTTTATCCGGATTTATTAAAAAATCGTGGAGAGTTCGGCTATTGCCATTGCTTCCATATTCTCCGTAAAACTCAAAATGTCCATTGGGGTTTATCCAGCGGAATTGACCGGAACTGAGTTGGTTTCTTTGGTCTACATTGGGCTTGGTAATGCTTTCGGGACCCTTTTCACCATTGAATACAGGAAGGTAATCGGCAAATTGATCCATTTCTGTGTGGTACATTTGTGAGACACTGCTAAAACCCAAAAATAAGCCGGGAAGCCACTTAGGTTGATAGCTTAGTGTCAAACCGGATAAATAACGCCAGTCATCATCTGACCTTTTAGGAACATATAGTGGAGTATTGGTGTAGGTGTAATAGGAGTTGACCGGATCTACTCCGGAAGACCTCAGCTGCCCCGCAATAAGCTGCCCTTCAAAACTACCTATAAGGGTCTGCACCGGTTTTCGGGTATTGAAAGTAAAGTGTAAAAAGCCCGGGGCATTGTTGCTCATCAATAGTGATGCCCTTCTGCCGGGCCCCCACCACAGGTTTTCGTTAGAGATGCCAATAGAATATTCATTGAAATTGAAACGCAAGCTGGACTGGCCCAATGAAAGGCGAGTGATAGGGCCTCCATCAAATCTCTCAGGTATATCTGAGGTATTCACCCATTCAAAATATTGGAGCCAGGTGCTTCCCCAATGTTCCAAAGGAAATGCTGTGAAATCTAAATTTGCGGCATGCAAAATCTCCGGCTGCAATTGTAAGGTCAAGGGACCGTATTCAAAATAAATACCTAAACTGGCATTCAGTTGTAACCCTTTGTTTGGAATCATTTCCCCATCGTTGATACCAAAGGGAAGATTACTATTGTATCTGGATTTGATCATGACAGGGAGTGTCATGAATTTGATTTCATCAAAATTCGCTAGGCCTTTCAGGTTTTGGTTCTTAACCGTGCTGTCTTGCTCAAAATTAAAAGCACCATTTGTATTGAAAACTTGTCTTGGCAATAAGGGACGAATCATAAAGCTACTTTCTGCAGACAAATTGCCAAGAAGTTGTTGCCTGCGCATATAATCGTCATAGACCGGGTAATGTAACCCTATACTTTGGGTCCACCCATTCGAAACCGGTGCCAAACAAATTAAAGCTGCCCAAAGAAATACATGTACAAATAAAGAAGATCTTTTACTCATTCCGGCTCAATTTATTGTCAAGGTGCTCACTTGAATACTAGCTACAGACCAACTTTCGTCACATACAGGTTCTGGAGTGTTTTCCTGCTTTAGTTCATCTCCTATAGCAATTGATAATTGACCATCTGTATGGTTAATTAATTTGGTGATACGATAAAGACTTGTCCAGCCTTCAACGTTAATATACTGACATCTTCCCGGCAAATCCGTGCGTAGTGCTCCTGTTTTTGGGTCATTGAATCTTGGGTAATTGTCAGGATATGACTGGTATATACAAAAGGTTGACTCACAAGGTGAGTTTGAAAAAGTAGTCCTAACAATGGATTGATCATCCAATTTTAAATACCAAAAATCCGGGCCTCCGACATTGTCCGGATTACCATCCCAACTGTCGTGAAGCAAAATTTCCAAGGTGATTTTAATGGTATTGTGTTCCGGTAAATTATCTAAGCTTAAACGAACTTCTTCATCATGATAGTATCCTAAAACTGTATCACCTTCATAGATGAATAATTTTCCATTTTCAAAATTGGCAAGATCAGCTTTTGAAAAATCATTATTGTATACCATTATTTCTTCCCGGAGGATGTCTTCACAAGAAAAACAGCATGCCGCTAAAATAATAATTAATCCTAAGCCATGTTTTCGAAAAAACGAAAAGTTAAATGTCAATGATTTATCCTTCATTAAGTAATGGGTACAAAAAGCTCACAAATTAGAGACAAAGAAACAAAATATTATCCAATTTCAGGCCAAAATATGCTGAATTTGGATAAGGTCTTAGTCTAGTACATACTGTCGCTTTACCCTAGGGCCAATCCCTGTAAGAAGCTCATAAGGTATGGTTCCTATTTTATCGGCAAGGTCAATGATAGAAGGTTGCTCACCGAAGAGTATGGCTTCATCTCCCACACAGACATTTAAACCGGTAACATCTGCCATACACATGTCCATGCAAACATTGCCAAGAATAGGCACCAATTTTCCTTTAATTAAAACCTTTGCATTTCCGTTGCTAAATCTTCTATCATAGCCATCAGCATAGCCTATTGCCAATGTGGCCACTTCGCCTTCTGTTTTCATTTTTCCGACTCTTCCGTAGCCAACCGTTGCTCCTTTGGCAAGCGTTTTTACCTGAGACACCACTGTTTTCAGGACCATGGCCGGTTCTAGTTTATTTTGTTCCATTTTGTTGACTTCTATACCATATAAGCCAATTCCTAATCTTACCATATCATGGGCATATTCGGGATATCGAATGATTCCTGCTGAATTGAGGCAATGCCTCAAAGGCCGGCAGCTGGTATTATCCATTAACTTTTTGCTCCATATTTCAAATGAAGCAAGCTGCGATAAGGTGTAATCTTTATGGATGGCTTCATCCGCTCCGGCCAAATGGGTAAAAATCCCGGCGACTTTGATTTTTTTATTGTGTAGTAGGATTTCAATGACTTCATCAAGGTCTTCTTCTGTCATTCCTAATCTTCGCATACCGGTATCAAACTCCAAATGAACAGGTAATTCACCTGAATAATCATCAATGCTGGCAGACAAAGTCCGAAGTTGCTGTAGGTTATAAACTACCGGCTCCAAAGCATGGGTCTGCAGTAAATCCAAATGAAAACTTCCCGGGTTCATTACCATGATTGGCAGGCTGATACCATTGTTTCTTAGGAAAATTCCTTCATCCGTATAGGCTACAGATAGGTAATCAGCGCCAATTTCTTGTAAATAGTTTGCGATTTCAGCAGCTCCACCTCCATAAGCAAAAGCCTTTACCATCACCATAATCTTGGTTCCCACTTTTAGTTTTTGCCGGTAATGCATAAAATTGTGGCGGAGTGCATTTAAGTTAATTTCTAAAATGGTTTCATGAGCAAGGGCTTCTAGTTTTTGTACGATTCGCTCAAATTTATAAACCCTAGCCCCTTTGATGAGTATCAGGTCATTGGAAAGGGACAAGGTTTCCATGCCTTTTAAGAGTGAGTCAGTGTCCTCAAAGCACCTGCTTTCACAAGGGAACAAGGCCTTGGATTCTTCAAATCCTTTACCAACACCTATAAAAAGGTCTATGTCGTACTGTCCTAGTAGCCAAGCTATTTTTTTAAAAGTAGCGGTAATATCTCCATCTTGTTGAATTTCTGATAGAATAAGAATCTTTCTACCACTTGTGGTTACTTGTTGGTGCATAAACTCCAGAGCCAATTCAAGTCCTGCAAGGTCATTGTTATAACTGTCATCGATCAGTTTGCAGCCGTTCAGGCCGGATTTTAGGGTAAGCCTCATGTCTACTGCATGTAGCAGTTCCAGACCTTGCTGAATCATGAGAGGTTCCATCCCAAGACTAAGTGCAGCAGTGATCACATGCCTCAGGTTTTCTAGAGAAGCCTTGTCTCTGAATGAAGTATAAAAAGTAAAAGTTCGCAGGTCTTTGCCCATCATATAAATCTTAGTGCCATTCCTATGGGGCTTAACCGAGAGAACATAATCAGCACCGGGCTTATCAGACCAGCTAATGCGTACAGAAGGGTCAAAAGATGAGGCTAAATAGTTACTTACCAACTCTTGGTCCTTATTGTAGACAAGGAATTTAACGTCTTTAAAAAGGAGGCATTTTTCAATGATCTTTGAGGTGGTATCCTTAAAATTCTCGTCATGAGCACTTCCAATATTGGTGAAAATGCCTAGTTGAGGTTGGATGATCTCTTGCAGTGCCTTCATTTCATCAGGGGCTGAGATCCCTGCCTCTAGTATGGCAAGTTGATGTTGAGGATTGATTCCCAAAGCTGAAAGTGCTACGCCAATTTGACTATTGTAACTCTTGGGACTTTTCCATAAATTGAATTGGGCTGACAATACCTGAGCTAACCATTCCTTAACAATGGTCTTTCCATTGCTTCCGGTAATTCCTATAACAGCTCCTCTGAAGGCTTCTCTGTTGATTTGTGCCAGTTGTTGTAATTCCTTTAGGGGAGAAATAGAAAGAAGGATGTTGGCATTTGCCAGCTTTTTTAGGAGGGAGCTGGGACATAGTTTGGGCAAGATGAAGTTTCGCACACCTTTGGCATAGGCATCTGTTGCAAACTCCCACCCGGCATGTCTCGATCCTTGTAGTGCGATAAAAAGAGTTTCTTTTCCGGAGTGAATTTTTCTGGAGTCAATTACCGCAAAAAGAATGCTGTCATCAGGCGTGCCAGGGATAAACAGGCTACTCTGATTTGAAGCGAATTGAGAGAAATTGATCTGTTGCATGGTCTTTTCGGCTGGTTTAGCAATTGGAAATTCAACAAATTTAGAACTTAAAAATTTAGCTAAGATTATTTTTAAGAATTATTAAACTTCTTTATCCGTCCCTTTCAAGGCAAGCTTAAGTCCTTGTTTCTCATTTGTATAAGAATAAAAAAATGTTTATTATTGATTTATAAACAGTGAATTGAAGTCTTTCTTCGCCCTTTTACGAACAAAATCATGATTTGTCAAAATAATATTCGGATTCTTTTCTATAAGCCTTTTATTCTTGGGGTCTTATTTTTCTGCTTTATATCCGGAGAAACTTTTTCACAAAAAGAAGACGGTAACGTTTACAATTATGTTCAGCAAAAAGCGGTTTGGAAGAAGACGGAAATGATTCAGGGAGAAAAATCGGAAAATAATAAAAACCGCTTCATTGGTTACGACAATGAAATGATTCAAAAATCCTCCCAATCAAAAGAAATTTTACTTCAAGAAAAGAAGTCCGATGGAGTTAAAGGTAGCACTGCAAATGAGGAATCATCTACGCTTTCTCTGAATATATTTCTTTACGTCCTAGATGCTTTTAAAGAGGATTGATTTAAGGCGAGCTCTTAATCCATTGCTTAAATTTTTAATTTTTTTGTATGTCTGCGGGGATTTCGTTATTTTAGTTTATAATGATAAACCCAATGAAAAACCTATCCTTATTTTTGATTATTGGCATATTTGCCTCCTGTCCATTGATCATGACAGCTAAAGCTCAAGAGATTGGGCTACAACTTTATAGTTTAAGGAATCAGATGAAAATGGATGTTGAAAAGAATCATGAATTGATTCAGCAATGGGGCATCCGTTATATTGAGGGGGGAAGTACTTACGGAATGAGTGATAAAAAATACAAGGCCCTTCTGGCCAAGTATAACCTTCAGATGATAAGTGTGGGTGGAGCCTACGATGAGCTAACCAATGATCCTGAGGCGGTGATTAAAAGGGCCAAAGCATTTGGTTCAAAATACATTGTAACTTTTTGGATTCCACATGATGGAGAATTTGATTTAGAGAAGGCGAAAGAAGCCACAACCATTTTTAATGCATTTGGCAAAAAGGCAAAAGAAGAAGGGCTAACATTTTGCTACCACCCACATGGCTATGAATTTAAGACGTATGGCGAGGGAACAGTTTTCGATTATATGTTAGACAATGCCACAGATTTTAAGTTTGAAATGGATGTGTTTTGGGTGAAAATGGGTGGAGGTGATCCTTTGGCTATTTTAAAAGCGCATCCTAATAAATTTCCATTGTTACATTTAAAAGATAGAAAGAAGGGTACCCCGGGAAGTAGCGATGGAACAGGGGATGTTGAATCCAATGTGGTGCTAGGAAAAGGTGATATTGACATTAAAAATATTATTTTGCAAGCGAAAAAAGGAGGCACACAATTTTTTATAATTGAGGACGAGTCATCCAAGTCAGTGGCTCAAATTCCTCAGTCCATTTATTACATCAATCAGACCCTAAACAATTGATTTAAAAAGAGTAGAAATTTATGTTTATTAATATTAAAGTATTGTTAATCATCATCGGTCTTGGCTTTAGTAATCCGGAGCCCATGCTTACGTTGGACTACGATGATTTTAAAAATAAAATTGAGGCAAAGTCAGACGAGTTAAGGATCTATAATTTTTGGGCTACATGGTGTGCTCCATGTATTAAAGAAATGCCTTATTTTGAAGCTACTGTAAATAATATGGAAAGCACCAAACTGGTATTTGTATCTTTAGACGACGACAGAAAGCCGGAGCGGGTCGAGGCCTTTATTAAAAAACTGGAGATAATGTCACCGGTATGGTTGCTCAGTGAAAAAGAACAAAAAAACTGGAAAAGGCAGTTGGAGAAAGATTGGTCTGGAGCCATTCCGGCCACTTTGTTCGTAGCGGCTGATGGCACCAAGCATTTTCATACAGGTCTTTTAAGTGAAAAGAAATTCAAGGAGCTCATTGCAGCCTATCGATAAATACCTAAATGATAGGGTAAGTCTGTAATGTTGTATTATAGCTGTAGTGTAAAAGCCTTCCCCCTTTCAGGAAGGCTTTTACTTTTTAGTGCCTATTTTTTGTGTCTCAATCGAAATACAAGAATTTCTTTTTTCCTTCATTTTCTACTTTTAAATATACCTGGTGAAGTTTTAAAAACTTAAGTTTATAATTTTTCGAAAAGCCACCTTCTTCTTGAATTTTGTCTTTCAAAAGCACCTTGTGATCTGTTCTATAAATCGTGACTTCGGTGCCCGGATCTGTTAAGCCAAGTACCTTAAGATTGAAGCTATTATCATCGATTGGTTTGGCATAAGCCAACAGTTTCTTTTCTACTTTTTTAAAGCTGTTTATTTCAAAACTTTGTGCTTCTTCTTTGGTTTCAAGCTTTACTCTGTATTGACCTTCAGGAACACTACTTAAATTGAAGGGAATGTTTTGAGGGCCATCTACTGTGAAAAAATTCCTGCTTATTATGAAATTATTCTTATCATAAATGCTGATTCGGACTTTTCCAATGGAGTCAGCTAATTTAATGATAAACCTTTGTTCTTGTGTTTCTACAGAGGAAACTTCCTTTAGGCTTTTATCCCATGCAAAACTTGAATAGGACATTCCGATTACGAGAAATAATGTTGCTAATGCTTTCATGATATTGTGAAGTTTAGAGGTTTTGTTGTTTTGACGATTATTGCCAAGCACGTACCAAATCGAAGAAAACAGTCATAACAGAAACTCAACTGGAATTATTATATAAGCATATGCAACCTAAAAAATTCAGGTAGAATAAGGGATGTTGTATCAAAAGCGGACAATCGTACGGTTCTTTGTTAAAGCACCGTTCATTAATTTACCATAAAATCCTACTTTATGCTTCAAAAAAAAAGTGTAAAAAAAATAATCAAAAAATATAAGTGTTTGGTAATGTGTGAGATGGATCAGTTTGACTGATCGATTCCGAACAGTAGCTGTTTTAAAAACGATCAATAGTGTTTGGCCTAAGTAGGATTGAATGTATGAGATCAGCTTTCTGAATGGAATGGGATTTAGCTATTCAGTATACTTCTTTGGCACATGCCACAGCAACACTCATAATTTTTAATGAAAGTAGAAAGAAGGAGAAATATTAAAAACGGGCAGTCTTTTTTTTCTTCCTTTTAAAAGCACCCTTTCTCCGTTTACTGTTGCTATAAAAATTATAGAGAAAATTAAGGGTTATCAAGGTTACGGAAATGGGGATAAAAAAAGAAGGCATCATTGTTTTTATTCCGAAAAGGATAAATAATGCTGCAATGATTCCAATTTTAAATGAGGTATGGCTTTCCGGATAAGTACTACTAATCAAGGCCAAACTGGTTATTTCTACCACGATTAAAACCATGATCATATAGGTAAACGCAGTTGCTGCAGTTATTCCGGTACCTACAAAATACCAAGCAAGGAGCGCTAAAATAAGGATTAGGCTTATGCTGTGGAGGGTAAAATTGATTTTTTCTTTCATGGGTTTGGGTTCAAAGTCACCTTAATTTAATATTATTTCTATTGATTCCAAAAATAACAGTAAATTTTAATGGGCTTTTTAATATCATGTACTTTTTGCGGTGATTTGATGCCATTATTGCAAATAATATTTTATGAATGTCGTTTTTTTGCACATGGTGCTATTCGAATGGGAAATAGTTGTCCTTCGCTGTTGATTGGAGGTTCAGCATAGTTTCTCTATGCTTAAATTTCCAAACAACCTGATTATCCTCTGATTGCAAAAATTCCGGGAAACACAGGAAATCCTATTATATAATCCGGATTCATATGGGAATGCTGTTAATAAACGTAGTCGTTATCTTATGGTCTAATATTTAAGACGTCCTAAAGTTTCCCGAGCCATTTTAAAAGGGTATTGTAAGGTTTTGACCAGGTGCGCTGAAACCTAAGCGGGCCATTTAATTCTTGTTCAAAGAAAGGCATATGATGGGCATTTAGGTACGCAATCCTTTCTCTTTTCTTTTGATTGGTGCCTGTTTTCTTTCGTTTGCTAGTGGGTGTTAAGCGATAATAAAAACCTATAAAAGGTAGTTGGATGACGTCTCCTCCATTTTTTAGCATTTTGATCCAGAATTCCCAATCTTCCCGCCCCATGCTCATGTCCTCAGAAAAACCGCCTATATCAAGAAAGTCTGACTTCCGAAATAATGCAGCGACAAAGATCATATTGTCCCTTGCTAGTTGATTACGACTAAAGGGTTTTAAATTCCAGGGTTTTTGGCCGCTTTCATTGAATTTGACAGCTTGGCAATAAACAACCTTAACATTGGAATTGCAACGCAATGTTTCTACCCCTTTTTCCAAGTATTCTGGTGAAATAAGATCATCTCCATCTAAGGGGAGGATATAAGTTCCTTTAGCAGCCCTTATTCCTGTATTCCTGGCCTTGGCAACTCCCCCATTTTCCAGATCCATCACCTTTATTTCGCTGTGTTTCTCTGCCAGTCGCTGGGCAATGGTCAAGGACTCGTCTTTAGAACCATCGTTCACAATAATAATTTCTAAAGGCTTATAGGTGGAAGCTAAAACAGATTGAACCGTTTCTTCGAGATATTTGCCCTGATTATAACAGGGAATCACAATGGATACCAGTGCTTTTTCCATCAATGAAAGAATTTTTGGAACATATTGTCTATGGGTTCTTTAAGTGCCAATGTATTTGGGCCAAACTTTCTGATGCTATAATGGTTTTCTCTTAATATTCTCAAACATGCGTTGTAATCGCTGTTATTAAGACCAACGTTTTCAAAAATGATGGCTTCAGGTTGCGTTTTCGGAATGTCAAAAATACGAATAACCTCTAAATCATAACCCTCCGCATCAATTTGCAATAGGTCTATCTTTGAAATGGAAAAATTATCTAGGAGTGTTTTTGGGGAGATTACTTTAACATCTTCATGGCTTACCCATTGGTTTTTGTCTTTTGGTATTTCTATACCGAATTTTTCACAGTTTGAGGCAACTATCCCATCCTCAAATGCTTTGAGAATTTTTTCTTTTGAAAAAGAGGTAAGGCCTGTTGCCCATCTCATGTCTGAGAAACCAATTTTATAGATGGGTTGGCAACCGTCTTTTTCCCCTATGGCGGCACATAGGGTATTGATTCCCTTATTTTTTACATAAATCTTTTTGAGGTATTGATGGTATACTCCCGGTTGAGGTTCTAGCAATACACCCTTCCAGTCATCTCTTTTTATAAATTTATGAATGGGATCATGTGTAATGCCATCATTGGCACCAATCTGAATAACCGTAAAATTATTTTTTTTGGACTGGGAGTATAGGTTCAGAAAATCACTTAGGCTTCCCTCTTTCGGTTTATAAAAGTATTTGTAAAACCCAATAAAGACAAAGTTATTAGAAGCACTTAAGTTGAACCGTAAAGACTTGTATTGCTGCTGTAGTTTTCGCTTTAAGGATATTAGTGAATGATTTTTGTGCATCAATCAAAGTTATTAAAATTTGGGTTCTTTACAAATCTATAAAATTTTATGATGTTAAATATTCACTAATGTCCTATTTGTCCTTTGTTTAAGGATTTACGATATGTTATAATAATCCTCTAAATTGATTTAAAAACCTAATGTCATTTTCGGTGAATAGCCTAAGGTCATTGATTTGATACTTCAACATGGCAATTCGCTCTATGCCCATACCAAAGGCAAATCCGGTATATTTTTCAGGGTCAATTCCACAGTTTTTAAGCACATTGGGGTCCACCATACCGGAACCACCAATTTCTACCCAACCACTGCCTTTGCAAATATTGCAACCTTTGCCGCCACATAGTTGACAGGAAATATCAATTTCTGCACTAGGTTCCGTAAAAGGGAAATAGGAAGGTCTGAACCTTACCTGGGTTTGTTTCCCAAACATCTCTTTTGCGAAATGATATAAGGTCTGCTTCAAATCCGAGAAACTGACATTTTCATCCACATACAAACCTTCCACCTGATGAAATATACAGTGCGCTCTAGCGGAAATTGCCTCATTTCTGAATACACGGCCTGGTGACAGGGTACGAATAGGAGGGTTTTCATTTTCCATTACCCTTACCTGTACAGATGAGGTATGGGTTCTTAATGCGATATCAGGGTTTTTTTCAATAAAAAACGTATCCTGCATTTCACGTGCCGGATGATTTTCCGGGAAGTTTAATGCGGTGAAATTGTGCCAGTCGTCCTCAATTTCAGGTCCCTCAGAAAGGTTGAAGCCTATCCTTTCAAAAATGGTTACAATTCTTTGCCTTACGGCTGTTAATGGATGAATTCCTCCAACAGGCCAAGCCGTGGGTGGCAAGGTAAGGTCCTGATCAAGTACTCTTTTCTGTTGGCTACCACTTTCAGATTGGGCGATCAATTCCTTAAATTTTTCTTCAGCCAAGTTTTTTACTTCATTGACTTCCTGGCCAAATGCTTTTTTCTGATCATTCGGTATATTCCTCATTTCAGCAAAAAGGGCACCTATAATGCTCTTTTTACTTATAAACCTCATTCTAAATGCTTCTAATTCTTCTGGAGAATCGGCTTTGGCTGCTACTAATTCAGCTTTAATCTGGTTTATTTTTTCACTATGCATGTGGAAATTCATCTTTGTAAGACCACAAATCTAAAATAATTTTTTGAGGCCACCTATCTTTTAAAAGAGTAAAGATTACTAGATTTTGCTTGGGCTGGACAATGTCGATTTGTTGCTATCTTTTCAAAACATTTATTTGTATTTTATTATATAATTAAATTTTTTGATAGAATATTTTATTGGGGTGGGAACTTGTAGAATCTAAATTATTATTTAATAATTTAAACTATAAATTTAAGTTGGTATTATTTTTAATATGTTTGCAATCATAATTCGGACTGGTGTAAAAATATTGATTAGATAGTGTTTTTATTTAAGTCGTTTTTTAACAATATTTTCAATTGTGTTACTAGAACATCTGCTTCTATTGACTATACTGGAGGATTAAAAGCGTCTGCAGATGATTTAGAAGTTTCCGAGAACATTAAAGTCGCATATAAAACAGGAGTAGAATTAGAATCAGCTCAAGGTTTTGATAAATTTTTTACAATTAAAAACAATATAAATTCAATAGATCAAGGCATTGGCTATTATGGAAACACAAACTATCCTGTTTATCAATTTAACAGAATTAGGGCCTATTTTACACTAGAAGAAAATTAATTGCACAATGAACTATCTATTATTATTAGCATTTACAGTCTTTTGGTTTGCGCGTACCAGCCAAGCTCAGACAAATACCAAAAACAGCATTTATTTTGGTTATTCTTTTATTGAAGCTGATAAGTTTACAGGTGGGAATTTGTCTGCAAAGGGCTATGAAATTGGCTATTCCCGGTATATCAATGATCGATTTTATGGAGATATATCCTTTGGAAAATTTAATCTCGAAGGAAAAGGTAATGTCTTTTTTTGAACCTGAAGAAATGGATTACTTTAATATGTCTACCTTTTCCTTGGGCTTGGGCTATGATTTCCATCAGTCTGAGAGCGTTATCCTATCAGGTGAATTGGCCTATTTGCGACATACGACCCACGAACTTTTAGGTGAATTAACCAGCCAGGGTGTGACTATTAGAGAAACTTATAACAAAGTGACGCATGCACCAAGGCTGCAGCTTAAAGCCAGGGTTTTCTTGACTGATAATTTCCAGTTTGTTCCGGCGGTTGCCTATGGAATTAGGTTCAGAAGTCAATATACAAGCTATTGGTTACGGGCAGGACTGGCCTATTCTTTTTGATAAATGAATTAGTATACAATGATTACAAAGGAGCCTCGGTCAGTATCTGGGCTCTTTTGGTTTGTTATAAGGGCTATCATTGAGCAGGTGATTACAGCATCAATCAATTAAGTGCCGTCTGGGCTTATAGCCTAAAATTATGAGAAAATCGTCATTCCAAGGTTTCAGTAGGAATTTTGGTAGAAAAAGCCGTAGGACACTTCGACAGGCTCAGGGATCCTAAAACCTGTGAAACTGATTCTACCTTTCTTGTCTCAGCTAGCTTTGAAAAGTGTTCGAAGTGACGATGTAGCCGTTTATAAAGACAATTTATATCGAGCTGAGGTAATGGGTTTTTGTAATCAGGCCTGCAGGAATATTTTATTTACGATTCATCTTCTTCCTCTTCTTTCTTGGGAATTTTGGGTTGCATTAAGCCTGAACTGCCCATTAATCCTGAAAAAGTAGCCTTCCACATATAGTTGAAAACAAATTTATAAGGGATTCTTTCCACATAAATTGGAGAACTTACCAGCCGGTTAAAAATAGGCCTAGGATTGTTTTTTCTTAGAGCCAAAGCATTGATGACAAATGTTAAAATTCCTTTTCTTCCTCCGGCATCTTTTAATGTTCGCTCATCCAGTAATTGTACTTTTAGGTTGTTGTATTTTAAGGTCATCTCACCAATGGCTTCATTTTTATCCACCACAAAATGCCATTTTCCCTCCCTTACCATGCCTCTTTTTACCGTAATAAAAGCATTGGTAGCCAATATGGAGTTGATGGAAGGAAGGTCAAATGCACCTACCTCTGCCTCCACAGCAATAGGGTAAGGGTCTTCAAATTGCATTTGAACTGTGGCCTTTACCGGAGCCACTTTGTTGATTCTAAAATTGGCTTCCACCTCGGGCTTTTTCCTGTCTTCTCCAAATTTCCCTAATCTAAAAGGGTACATTTTAGCATTAAACTGATCAAAAGTAATTTCGCCGGGTACCATTCCTTTGACCGGGAATTCCCTATAAGTAAGCATGCCCTCTTTTACAATTAAGGTGTCCAGTTCGATGATCTGCTTGGATAGCTCCATCAACTGCTGGGGCATCAACTTCACCACGGTGGTGTCTTCTTCAATTCTCTTGTCTCTAAAAACTTCCAACCGTGGCATTTCCAAGGTCATGCTAAGGGCTTCAACCTTCTCTTCAGCAATAAATCTCTTTAGATTTAAGCCTTCTATAATGATTTTTGGCACATACAATTCCATTACATCTGTTTGCTTTCCTACTTCTCGAGCATAGGCAAACAGACCTACTCTTGGTAAAAACCGAACTTCATTAAGGATCAATTTGTCCTTAGAAACCATTAATTTACCAATGCTTACTTTATTTAAGCTGTCCGGTAAATTCAGTTCATAGTCCTTGAACTCAAAGCGGAAATCCTCATTGAAAAAGAAGTCAGAATTGAATTGCTGTTTTTGTGTAAAGTCAAAATTCAGGTCACTGAGAATAAGCCTAAGGTTTTTAAAGGCCCTTTGGGGAATAGTGTCTGATTTGTCTATTAGGGCAAAACTTCCACCATTGAGTTTGAAATTTCTGATCAGGATACTCTCCAATATTTTACGGCTTATTTCCTTTCCCTGCCCATTAGGTAATTCAATAGGGGGTTCATTTTTGCTTAGGTAGAGGTTGACCTCAGGATCTGTTAATCGCAAAAGGGATACATCCAGCTCTCCGGTTTTTTGAAAACTTGTAAGGGAGCGTGTATTGATACTGATCTGAGGGATATGTGCTTTAATTACCGGACCTTGCAGTTTTTCAGGGGCTTCTTTAGGTACCACATTCACATTTTCTATCAATATTTCTTCCTTCCGTGAGTCAAGTTGGATTTTTGAAAAAGTGACTGTATGAACACTGTCCTTAAGTGCCAAAGAAAAATTGTCCACATCCAAGGCCATTGTCGAAAAGAAGCTGGCAATGTCTCCATTCGATAACCTGGTAGAATCAAGCAGAAAGTCGGCTATGGCTATATTGATTCCGGTATTGATCAATTGTAGGTCATTTCCTTCCTGGTAATTCGCCACATTAAAAGAACCATTGGTGGCCAATATGGAATCTATTTTTATTACATCAATTGTTTTTGGAAGGTTTCTACTTTTCTTTTTTTCTTCATTTGGTTTTTCTTCTTCTTTATTAAAAGCCCTGTTGATGGACAAATTCACTTCAGCATCTGAAAACCGAAGTTTGGTTAAAGCCAAAGTGTTGTCAAACAAAAAGGCTTCCAGATCTACGCCGCTAAAGCTTAAATCGGGAAAGCTTGCCTCAATACTGACTTTGGATTTCAGGTCTTTATTGGGCATTAGCTTAACATCGAAGGTATTGATTTCTTCTCGCGCAGAATTGAAGCCTATACTGCCGGCAACAATGCTGTATTTTCCATTGGCTAAGTTGAATAGGTAATTGTTAAGGTTGACGTCTACTTCATCTGAAAACAAGGTTCGGTTGGCCGCAGGATTTATGTTTTCGTCCAGGTAAAAATTCCTGATCTTTACTGAGATATCATTTTCGGCGAAGGATCTAAACTGTTCGTTGGCAAAGTTTTCATAATTGAAGGTGCCTTTTTCGGTGCTCAAAGAGTCTATACTGATCACTTTGAAATAGCTGGTTATCAAATCCAATACATCACCGCGTTTTAGTTTTTCCTGTTTCTCATTTTCTTTGGGAATGTATTTTGTCCAATGGATGATGGGGCTGGGGATGTCAATATGATTGATAAATAACTTGTTTTGAAAATAAGCTTGATTGATATCTACTCCGGTCGCAGAAAATTCCGGAATCTCAATGTCCAAAACGGTTGTTCTCCCATATTTATCCAGCAAAGGAAGTACAGCTTCTGGGGAGAAAGGTTTTAGTTTAAACCCATCTACATGTAGAAGGTTCTTTTGGGTGTCAATTAATATTTTGTCAGCAACAAAAAGATGCAGGTTGTCTGACAATTTAAGGGCGTAGTCTTCAATCTCAAGCCTTAGGTTGTCGGCCAGAAATATCCTCAAAGAAGTGTCTGACATGTATTTGTCGTCCAGCTGAAAATTCTCTAGCAGAAAGTTTATTTTCCCGAATGCTAAGCTGTCTTGCCTTACTCGGAGGTGATTGTCTAATACAAGGCTACCATTCTCTACTTCTAATTTCTGGACGTATACAGCTTTAAAAAAACCTTTAGTTAATTGCTGGAGGTCTGTCATTTGGGAAGGATTATTATCGGCAGTAGCAGTGCCAAGGATATCTTTGATCACTACATCCGGTGCGTTGATAAGTAATTCTCCTATGTCAATGATGTTTTCATTGTAGACTTTTCTAAGGTTTGCATTGGCAAATTCCAACAGGGGCACTTTTATTTCAAAGAGTGAAGCCTCAGCAATACTGTCCACATTCACTTCCGGTTTAAGTGCGATTTCATTGATCCTTACCTTGTCATCAATAGTAGACAGGTAGATATTGTGTCCTGAAATCCAATGAACCCCATCAGCCAAAGCTATTCGCGCCCGATCAATTTCTAATGTTGCATTCCTAGCATATAAAAAATTATCTTTTTTAAGCTCCTCATCTTGTCCCAGGTATACTTCTTCCAAAGAAAATTGAATTTCATCTGCTTCAATTCTGTTTTTATTTGGGTTATGAACACCTCTTTGTAAGAATTGTCCATCATCAATGGTCAAAGTTTTTATGGTGATTGACTCTAGTAAGTCTTCCACCAAATCGTACATATCAGTAGTTCTTGCTTCCTCATCCATCGCATTCCTATCGGTATACAAAACGATATGCGGTGCGTTAAGATTGAGGTCTCCAATGGCTACTTTTGACGTTTGGAACATCTCCATGATGTCAGCATCTGTCAAGGCCAGCTTTTCCAGAAATATTTCATAGTAGACATCAGCCGTTTTTTCCAGATTAGGCGTAACCCTTACCTTACTTGCCAATATTTGCTTTTCCAATGAAGAGACGGCCACTTTTTCTGCCATAACTTTATGAATGCTATCTGCCAATGAAATCTCAAAGTCATCAAAATTCAATTGAAAACCCTCGATGCCAAATGGAGCGTTTTCTTCTTCACCTCCGGTGAGGTGAATATTTTTAAGGTATAAATTGGTGTTTTGTGCGGCAATGGATTTTTGACTTAGGAAATTTTCTACTAAAAAGTTGGCCTGATCAATGTAAAAGTCATTGATAAAGATTTCTTTTAGGGGGCCGTTAAGCGATTTCTTTATTTCATATTCAAGTTGCTTGAGAGGGCTGAATTCTTTGTTCTCAGTAAGTTCCAATTGTTGTTTGGACTGGATCATGGGAGCTGTTAAGCGAAGTTCATCGGCGGTTAGTTTGCCGTCTTCCCCTATGAAGTTTAGGCCCAATATATCCAATTGATCTACTGAAATTTTATAATAGGGAATTTCTAAGGCGTCAAAAATTGTAGGGTCTGTTGGTACTAGTTCAAACTTTTCTACAAAAAGACCACGCTGAAACAAGGAAAGGTACACCCTATCAAAGTCTACGGAGTATTTGCCTTTTGAAACATGCTCTACCTGTTGTTGGATATACTCTCTAAACAACCAGTCAGCTGCGAAAAAAAGAATAAAGTGGATAGAAACCGCAAGAAAGGCAAGAACTGAAATGATTTTCAGAAATCGCTTTCTTTTTCTTCCAGATTTTTTGATATCTAATTGCTCTCCACTCATTTTTCAGATCAAGAATACAAAATAAAGAGGAAAATGTTTAAGAAAGACTGCTAAAAGAAAAAAATGAACCACTAAAAAATTAAAAAGCCGATGGATATATGTATCAATATATTCACCGGCTTGAGTATAAATGCTGTAGGAGAAGGATTCGAACCTCCACGAGGTTGTTAGGCAACACATTGAGCTCGATGTGTGCTTTGTCCAATACGCCGGATAAACCGGTTTCCTCACCCCCGAGACAGGAGGGCATGTCTGCCAATTTCAACACCCTACAGTGTCTGAGAACTTCATCAAAAATGACTTCGCTTTTCCAAGGCGGAAACCGAATTATATTTTGATATAACAAATGTAATAAATCACAGAGATTTAGAAAATATTATCATTAGAAATATTAAAAAATTATAATATCGATAAAAATAAAGGCAAAATTAAGCTGTGTTGAAAATTATAGGTCTTAATTTATTGCTAGTTTTAGAGATTCGATAATTGGCTATTTTTCAAATTTTACGTAATTTTCCCACTTTTCGATGACCGTTAACATGTCCTCCGGTATTTCCCCTTCAAAATACAATTCTTCACCACTTATCGGGTGAATAAAACCCAATGATTTGGCATGTAATGCCTGTCGGGGGAGTATCTGAAAACAGTTTTGTATGTAAGATTTGTATTTTGAATATTGGGTTCCTTTTCGAATTTGATCCCCTCCATACATAGCATCATTAAATAGTGGGTGGCCGATGTATTTCATATGTGCCCGAATCTGGTGTGTCCTTCCGGTTTCTAGCTCGCAGCTTAAAAGCGTAACATATCGCAGTCTTTTGATTACCTTCCAGTGAGTGATGGCTGACTTTCCGGCATCACCTTCCGGGTATGCTTGCATTACTTTTCGATCTTTGACTCCCCGGCCTATGGGAACATTGATCGTTCCTTCCTCATCCGATGGTTCCCCCCAGACCAAAGCCACATAGCTTCTTGAAATGGAATGATCAAAAAATTGCTTGGCAAGATGGGTCATTGCCCTTTCAGATTTGGCAATAACTAAGAGCCCACTAGTGTCTTTGTCTATTCTGTGTACCAGACCTGGACGTCCTGAATTTCCGGGTAATTCCGGTAGGTTTTTAAAATAATATGCCAATGCATTGACTAAGGTGCCGGTCCAATTGCCATGGGCAGGATGGACCACCATGCCGGCAGGTTTATAAACCACCATTAGGTGATCATCTTCATACCTGATGTCTAAAGGGAGATCTTCTGCCACCACCTCAGTTTCCTTGCGACTCTTTTCCATAGCAAAGGTAATCAGGTCACCTGCTTTGATCTTATAATTGGCTTTTACTACTTCTCCATTTACTTGAACGATTCCTGAAGTAATGCTTTGCTGCACCTTATTTCTAGTAGCGTAGGCCAATTTATCGGTAATAAATTTATCTATTCTAATCGAACTTTGTCCGGGATCTACAGTCAATTCATGGTGATCGAAAAAACTTTCTTCTTCCGGTAATTCTTCATTGGTGATCTCTGTCATGGTGCAAAATTAGGATTTGATCAAAAACAATTAGAGTTTTGACTTAAAATCATTGAATAAATTTATTTTGACTGCGATAAAACCTGCCATATACCAGCATATCCACCTCCCTTTAATCAATGATAAGGGATTGGAAGTTATTGTTAAAAGATTGGATTTACTTCATCCTGAAGTTCAAGGTAACAAATTTTATAAACTACATTATAACCTAGAAGCGGCCAAGAAATCCGGGCTTTCAAAGGTCTTGACTTTTGGAGGGGCTTATTCGAACCATATCCATGCCACTGCCTTGGCGGCTTCTGCCAATGGGTTGAAGGCCATTGGCATCATTAGAGGTGAAATGGTCAATCCACTTAATCCCACCTTGGAAGATGCCCGGAATCAAGGGATGGAATTGTACCCAATGTCTAGGGAAGAATACAGGCAAAAAGACAGTTCATTCCAACTTAAAAGGTTGAAAGAGAGATTTGGAGATTTTTATTTGATACCTGAGGGAGGAACTAATGCAATGGCCATAAAAGGGACCAAAGAAATATTGGAGGGTAAGGATTTGACAATGGACTTTGTTACTTGTCCAATCGGGACCGGAGGGACTTTTGCAGGCCTCTTGGCAAGGGCGGAGTCCGACCAACAACTTATTGGTTTTTCATCCTTGAAAGGAAATTTTATTGTTTCTGAAGTAGATCAGTTACTTCGCAAATATGGGATTCAGCCAAAATGTTCGTATGAAATCCAAACGGCCTATCACTTTGGTGGATACGCTAAACAAAAACCCAACTTGATTTCATTTATACAGGAAATAAAAACAAAGGCCAATCTACCACTAGAACCTGTCTATACAGGTAAGATGGTATTTGGCCTTTTTGACTTGATTGAGAAAGATTACTTCCCAAGGGGAAGTAAAATATTGGTTTTGCACACCGGAGGATTGCAAGGTATCAGAGGGTTTGAGCAAAGGCTTGGTATTAAGCTTTGACCTATACCTCTCCGGAAGTTTCCACTTTTTCTACGATGGCCGCATAATCTAAATCATTCCAGTTTTTTGGGACATCCGGATCCTTCATTACCTCATCCATCACCTTTTCCTGAAGTTTACCAATGGCATAAGCTTCTGAATAGCGCATATTAGAAAAAGTTATCATGCTGTATAGCGGTTGCCATTCTTTGGGATACAATTCATGCAGTTTGGCCTCAATCTTTTTGCGGATCAAAAATTTAGGATCGGCTATATTGTCACTCATTTCTTTGAAATTATCCATGGCTAGCTGGCAGATGGCATCGGTATCCCGTTTTCTTTTCTTCTGAAATTTTTCAAAGACCAGATCCCAAGATGAAGTGCCATATTTCTCGATAAGTTTATCCAAAATAAAACAATCTTCAAACCCACAGTTCATGCCTTGTCCATAAAAAGGAACCATGGCATGGGCTGCATCTCCTATAAGCAATGCATTGTTTTCAGTCCATGGGTAGCATTCTGTATTGATAAGGGCAGAAGTTGGATTGTTTTTAAAATCTGCCAACAAGTTGGGCATCAAATCAAAAGCATCATTGAAGTAAGTTTTAAAGATTTGACTGACATCTCGGTCATCATAAATATTTTCAAAACTTACCTTATAACCCTCAAATGGCAAAAAGAGAGTGCAGGTAAAAGATTTGTCCAAGTTAGGCAAGGCAATGAGCATGAACTTTCCTCTTGGCCAAATGTGAAGGGCATTGGGGTCCAATGCAAAATCTCCGGAAGCAGTGGGTGGAATATGTAGTTCCTTATAACCGTGAGAGATAAATTTTTGGTAAAAATTAAACCTTACTTGGCTTTGGAAAGCATTTCTTAGCGCAGAATAGGAACCGTCAGAACCAATTAGCACATCTGAAGTCATTCGTTTTTCTGAACCGTCTTTAAGGCAAAATTCCACTTCTCGCTTAGCCACATTTACATTTTCCACCTTGTGGTTGAAATAGATCTTAGCTCCCAGCGCTTCTGCTTCATCCATTAGCAGTTCATTGAAAACATTTCTGCTGATGGAATAAATTGCTTGGTTTTCTTTTCCGTATGGCTGGAAATAAGTGTTCCCATGTTCGTCATGAATTCTCCTACCGGACATGGGTAGGGTATAGGGCAATACTTTTTCCTTTAAGCCGGCTTTTTCGAGGGCATTCCAGCCCCGATCACTCAAAGCCATATTGATTGATCGGCCTTCACTGGATTTATTTGAATTGCGCCAATCCTGACGTTTTTCATAAATAGTTACGTCTAGTCCTCTTTTCTTGAGGTATATGGCGAGCAGGGATCCAATGAGTCCCGCGCCCAATAGGTCTATTTTCTCTTTCATCTTTTAACAGGTTTAATTCTTGGGGTTATGCTTCCAAGGAGTTTTTAAGAATTCTACTGAATTCGAAAACATCCTGAAAGGTATTGTACATAGGGGTGGGTGCAAGCCTGGTGACATTCGGATTTCTCCAATCAGCCACTACCCCATTATCAATCCAATAATCAAATACTTCTTTGCCTTTTTTGTGGATCAATAAAGAGAGTTGGCACCCCCTTTCGGTTGGTTTTAAGGGAGTTATAATTTCTAACAATTCGGAGTCTTTAATTGTTTCGTGAATTGCAAATTCGAGATAATTGGTTAATTGAATGCTCTTTTTTCTTAATTTATCTAAGCCGGCTTCGGCAAATAATTCTAGGGAGGCTTGGTGGGCAGCCAGACCCAGTACATTGTCGTTGCTTAATAACCAGCCATCAGCTCCGGGCATATGTTTGAAGCCTTTTTTCATTTTAAATCGTTCTTTCTCATCATGTCCCCACCAGCCGGCAAATCTGGGTAGCAGGGCATTGTCACAGTGCTTTTCATGCACGAAGATTCCTGATACATTTCCGGGTCCTGAGTTGAGGTATTTGTAGCTACACCATGTGGCAAAGTCTACTCCCCAGTCATGCAGTCGGAGAGGGACATTGCCTATGGCATGGGCAAGGTCAAAACCTATGGTGATACCCTGTTTATTGGCGGCGCTACTGATGGCTTCCAAATCAAAAAGCTGTCCGGTATAATACTGAAGACCGGAAAGCATGATTAAGGCCAATTCATCCTTATGGTCTTCTATTTTTTGAAGAATGTCTTCCGTGCGAAGCTGGTGTTCATTGGGTCTTGGAGCCATTTCCAAAATGGCTTCATCAGGTAATAATCCATGGAATTTTACCTGAGACTCTAAAATATATTGATCAGAAGGAAAGGCTCCAGCTTCTGTAAGGATCTTGAATTTTTTCCCTTTGGGTTGGTAAAAAGACACCATCAGAAGGTGAAGATTTACACTGAGGCTATTCATGGCCACTACTTCCTGCTCATTGGCCCCTACCAAAGGTGCAATAAGCCTTTTAGAAGGTTTCCTGGCATCTACCCAGGGTACTTTTCCTTCGAAGTGACCGTCCACTCCTTTGTCGGCCCATTTTTCTAATTCTTGTTTCAAATAAGCATTGACGGATCGGGGCTGTAAACCTAGAGAGTTGCCACAAAAATAGATTAGTGGTTGTCCATTTTTTTCCGGAATATAAAATTTTTCCCGGTAAGTGGAGAGGGGATCAGCAAGATCCATTTTGCGCGCAAATTCCGGTGTTAATTCAAATGCAATCTGATCCATATTTGGATGAAAATGGGGTGTACTTATTTAATATTAAAGATCAGGAAATCATGCCTGACTTATTTTTGCATTACTGTACCGCACTTTTTACAGCAAGTGTTTTCAGGGTTTGCCCAAAAACGATCCATTATGGGAGGAAGTTGGTTTACTATGTCCGTAATTGTGGCATATTCTTCATAAAGTTTGTTATCACACTTTTCACAAAACCAAAGGAAGCCATCTTCTTCACCAGGTTTTCTATACCTCTCGATTACCAAACCCACTGTATTTGCCGGTCTTCTGGGGCTATGAGGCACTCTAGGAGGCAGAAGAAATACTTCTCCTTCTTTGATAGGTATGTCTTTCATCACTCCCTCGTCTACTATTTTAAGAACAATGTCACCTTCTACCTGATAGAAAAATTCCTCTCCCTCATTGTAATGGTAATCCTTTCTGGCATTTGGACCTCCTACCACCATCACGATAAAGTCATCATTTTCTAGGTACATTTGTTGATTGCCCACCGGAGGTTTTAATAGGTGGCGGTGATCATCTATCCATTTGGTGAAATTGATTGGTTGGGAAACGGCCATAATTTGAATAGTTTTAATGATTATGCCTAGGATTGCCTGATCATATTGAAGATGATTTTGGGCCTAAGGCGAACGGCCAAAATTATAAAAAATATCCTATTAATGAACTATATAAACCTTAGCATTAACAAATTGGTGAAAATGATTGTTTTCAAAGCTTTTAGGCCGTGTTTTGAATAATTGGCGAGCTACCAATATTTTATCATTGCTATTCAGTAACTTGCCCGAGAAAGTAATTGATTTGCCTGCCTAACCCGTTAAAATAATTCAATTCAGCCTTTTTTAAGACCTTATGTCCTCTCACCATTTTGTAAAAGACCAACAAGAACCGGCTTTGCTTCTGTTTCTTGAAACCATTGAAGATACGGAAATACTTTCTTCCCTACTCGAATGGGTACCTACCGTGCTGGTTACCCAAAACAATGTACAAAAAATCATGTCCTTGGGTATTAAAATTGATGGGATCTTGGCCACAAAAGAATTTCAGAATGCCAATCTTTCCTTGCTTGAGGAGCAGCATCCGGTTATATTTATTACCTCCGATGAAGAGGCTTTCTTAGAAGTCGGCCTCGACTACCTTAGGGAAAAAAAACATCATGCGGTAAATATCTTGAATTTTGACCCCTTGCGTATTGATGAGTTGGTTCCTCAGCTATTAAATTTGGATATCGTATTTTTTCAATATGGGATAAGGTATTTTCCGGCTAAAAAAGGAAAAATAAAAAAATGGTTTCCCGAAGCTCCCATACAGGTGCATGGCGCTGAAGGGCAATTTATAGAACATCAATCGGCTTCCGGCTCAAACGTTTTTCGCATCCAATATACTACCTTCTTGGAGCTTGAAGAGGGCTTCCATACTTTTAGCAGCAATGATTCGTTTTGGATTGGGACCTTGGTATAGTTCGATCAATTTTTTAATCCAAACGAACAATAACTTCTTTTTTATTGGTCCGTAAAACATGAATTTTATTAAATATTATGATTCTGTTTGTTGGACTTGTCCATAGACGATTCGATCCTTTCCGTTGATGTCCTGAACGAGCCGCACTTCTCCAAAGCCTTCACTGTTCATCATGGAAACGACCTCCGGGCCAAAGGCTTCATTGATCTCAAAATACAAGAAACCATTAGGATGGAGGGATTCTTTGGCGTGGAGGCAGATGGCTTTATAGAAGCGCAAGGGGTCCTCGTCGGGTACAAACAAGGCCAATTCCGGCTCATGTTTCAGAACATTGGCTTGCATTAGGGTACGTTCTTTTTCCAAAACATAGGGAGGATTACTGACCATTAAGTCAAATTTTTCCAGGTTTAGATCCTTTTGCAAAACATCTGCTTTGATAAAATTGAGTTTTGCTGCATATTTTGCTGCATTTTCATTGGCTACTGCCAAAGCCTGCTCACTGATGTCTAGTCCGGATACCTCCGCTTCTGCCCACTCAAGTGCTAATGTTATGGCAATGCAACCTGAACCTGTCCCAAGGTCAAGGACTTTCATTTTCCCCTTATGGTTTTGCAGGATCAGTTGGACCAGTTCTTCGGTTTCATTTCTTGGAATCAGTACACCGGGGCCGACTCTGAATTCTCTTCCATAAAATGGTGCTTTTTCCAATATGTATTGTATAGGTTCTCCAGCCATTAGTTTATTCATGGCGTTCTGTAAGGCTTCCGGAATTTGTAGAATGGGTTGGTTATTCAACACATCTTTACGATCCACAGACAAATAGGCTTCAAAGAGCCACATTACCAAACTGCGCGCTTCAGTATCCGGATAAAGGGAGGTTAATTGGCTTACATATGCCTTGTATACTTCTCTTAAATTCATTTTATAATTTGATTACCGATCCCTTTTTTATTGATGAAAAACCAAAAATAAATTGCCCCAATAGAATAGCAGACCAAATCCATAGGGTCTCGAACATACACCAAAGACCAAGCAGGTAGTAACCCTTCGAATAAAAGACCAAAATATATCAGGCCAATGATGATTTGCTTTTTTGTGAAGATCATTTGTTGATGGTCTTGGTGCATCCATCTAAACGCTTGCAAGGTTATGCCAAGGACTACCGGTATGGCCAGAAGGTCATCCAGATAACTGTGCAAAAATGGTAAAAACAAGCCTTTAATTTTTTCAAGGTATTGATTGGCCCAAAATAGTATACATGGAATCCAGAAGAAGGGATTTTTGAGCACAGACATTATCCGGGCAAGGCTGCTATCAGCCAAGCAATTATTGTGATGATGGTGATATAAAGGCTATAAAAGAAATTGCCTATTATTTTTGATTTCTTTACAAAGGCACTGTCACTTTCCTTGATAAAGAAAATCCACTGTTCTTCATTGACTTTTTTTTGAGCAGCTCTTTTTTCTTCGAAAGCTAATTCTTCCTTTCCGAGAATTTCGCCGCAATGCTCACAGGTATCTGTCAGTTTTTGATTCCATTCGGTCCATTTACTACAATTTGGGCATTTTTTTTCTCCCATAGTGGCAAAAATACCAAAATATCCATCTTCTGCCAACTCCTCTTATGCTTCTTGACCAGATTCCCCGTACATATTTTCTATATTTGTGGCTAAATTAAAAATGCCTATATGAAGCTCTTTCCAAATACAGTTAACGCAGTGGTCAAAGCGTTGGAAGAAATATTTGACAATAACCATTACGCTGACAAAGTAATAGAAAAAGTTTTGCGATCGAATCCTAAATGGGGGGCCAGAGACAGGGCATTTATTGCAGAAAGTGTATATGAGATCGTTCGATGGAAAAGGCTAATTGAGAAATTGAGTCCTTCAAATGATTATTACCATTGGTTCGGCACCTATTGGGTGTTGCATGACAGGGTCCTGCCCGATTGGAGAGAGTTTAAAGGGATCAATGGAGAGAGAATTAGACAGCACAGGTCTAAAATAGAAGACCGTGCCGTATTGCAGTCTATACCAGATTGGTTGGATGAAATGGGAGCTGCGCAATTGGGTGATAGTTGGGAGCCCGAATTGGCCAGTCTAAATGAGCAAGCGCAGGTAGTTTTGCGAGCCAATACGCTTAAGACGCCTAGGACCGAGCTTAAAATTAAATTGGAGGAGCTGGAAATAAAGGCCTATATTCCTAAAGAATACCCCGATGCATTGGTTTTATTGAAGCGAAAAAATGTGTTTCGCACACCGCTATTTAAAGAGGGGTTATTTGAGGTGCAGGATGCTTCCTCCCAAATGGTTGCGGCAGCTTTGGAAGTGGAGCCGGGAATGAGGGTGATTGATGCTTGTTCGGGAGCAGGGGGCAAAGCCTTACATCTAGCGGCCTTAATGGAGAATAAAGGCCGAATATTGGCTATGGATACAGAAGCTTGGAAATTGAAAAATGCCAAATTGAGAGCCAGAAGAGCCGGAATTTCAATAATGGAAACGAAAGCTATTGAGAGTAGCAAAACCATTAAAAGGCTTCATGAAAGTGCTGACCGCTTGTTATTAGACGTTCCTTGTTCAGGCTTAGGAGTTTTGAAGCGAAATCCGGATACCAAGTGGAAGCTTAATCCTGAATCCATAGCCAAGGTGGAGTCCTTACAGAAAGAAATCCTGTTTCAGTATCCTTCCATGCTCAAACCGGGTGGAATCATGATCTATGCAACTTGTAGTATCCTTCCCTCAGAAAACCACAAGCAAGTGGAGGCTTTTCTAAACAGTGATAATGGTCAGCAATTTGAACTCATGGAAGAAACCCAGGTGCTTTCCCATGAAAGTGGCTTTGATGGGTTTTATATTGCCAAATTGAGAAAGAAAAAATAATGAGGTCATTATTACTAGGGCTAATTTTAGTAATAGTATCATGTGAGACAAGTGAAAAACCTCTTCCCTCACAAAGAATATTGGTGATAGGCAATAGTATCACCATCCACCCACCTGATTCTTCCATAGGTTGGAATGCAAATTGGGGCATGGCTGCCAGCGGTCCCGACCAGGATTATTTTTCACTATTAAAAGCAGATTTACAAAAACACACTGCTGAATTGGACATGATCCGGGAGAATGTATATCCCTTTGAAAGAGGTTTTGAAACTATAGACTACGATCAATATGAACACTTGAAAGTCTTTCAAGCTGATATAATTATCATAAGGTTAGGTGAAAATATTCAAGATGAGGAAATTGCAAACTGGAATTTGGCCGAGGCCCTTGAAGAATTTGCCTTTTATCTTGGAAGGGAGGATACAAAATATATTGTGACGACTACTTTTTGGCCAAGACCACTTGTCAATGAGCAATTGATTCATGTGGCCAATAAAAATTTATGGAAGGTAGTTGATATTAGTGACTTAGGATCAGATCCTGATAATATGGCTATTGGGAAATTCGAAAATCAAGCCGTGGCCTCTCATCCAAATGATCAAGGAATGAAAGGCATAAGTGCAGCTTTGGCAAGGGCGGTAAGAGATTTGGAATAATATAGCCTCCAAAGATTATTCCTTTTAGCAGAGACAAATTTAATTTTTTTAACATTTTTTTTAGAAAATAATTGATTCGCATATTAAATTCATTGTATCTTTGACGGGCAAATAGGGTATTTAACCATTTGCCATGAATCCAAACACAGATAAATTTCTCTTCGAAGCACTCACCTATGACGATGTGCTTTTAGTACCTGGATATTCCGAGGTACTTCCCCGCGACACCTCTACTTTTACGCGCCTTACCAAAAACATTCAATTGGAAATTCCTTTGGTTTCTGCAGCCATGGACACTGTTACTGAAGCTGAATTGGCCATTGCCATTGCCTTAGAAGGCGGGCTGGGTTTTATTCACAAAAACATGACCATCGAAAAGCAGGCAGCCCAGGTTAGAAAGGTTAAAAGATCTCAGAGTGGAATGATTCTGGATCCCATTACCTTGGACATCGATGCAAAGGTAAAAGACGCTGAAGCCATTATGAGTGAATACAATATTGGAGGGATTCCAGTTGTAGACGATAACAGGTTTCTCAAAGGAATCATCACCAATAGGGATTTACGATTTATCAAGGACCTAAGTCGACCGGTTAAGGAGATCATGACCATGGAAAACCTAATCACTGCAAAAGCAGGGATTACGTTAGAAGAAGCGGAAGAAGTTCTCCAAGAATACAAAATCGAAAAGCTGCCTATAGTAGATGAAGACTATAAGTTGACCGGCTTAATTACGTATAAGGATATCCTAAAACGTAGAGATAAACCTCATGCGTGTAAAGATAGTTTTGGCCGTTTACGTGTAGGTGCTGCAGTAGGTGTTACTGCTGATATTGAGCAAAGAGTAGAGGCCTTGGTCAATGCAGGTGTAGATGTTATAAGTATTGATACCGCACATGGGCATTCTAAGGGAGTTATTGAAACTTGCAAAAAGATCAAAACCATTTTCCCTGACCTCGATGTGATTGTAGGGAACATCGCCACTGCGGAAGCAGCCATCGCTTTGGCAGATGCAGGTGCTGATGGTGTGAAAGTTGGCGTTGGGCCGGGTAGTATTTGTACCACTAGGGTGATTGCCGGTGTGGGTATGCCTCAACTGTCCGCTGTCATGGAATGTTCAAATGCTTTGAAAGGAAGAGATGTGCCTGTGATAGCAGATGGAGGAATTCGATATTCAGGAGATATCGTTAAAGCCTTGGCTGCCGGCGCTGCTTCAGTAATGATTGGTTCTATCCTCGCGGGAACGGAGGAAGCACCCGGGGAGATCATTATCTTTGACGGTAGGAAATTTAAATCTTACCGAGGAATGGGATCATTGGAAGCCATGGAATCAGGGTCCAAAGACCGTTATTTCCAAGATGCTGAAGAGAATATTAAGAAACTGGTGCCAGAAGGTATCGTGGGACGAATAGCTTTCAAAGGCCTGGTTTCAGAGGTACTTTACCAAATGGTGGGTGGTTTACAAGCAGGTATGGGGTATTGCGGAACTGCAACGATTGATGACCTCAGAGAGAAAGGAAAATTTGTCAAAATTACTTCTGCCGGTGTAAGGGAGTCACATCCCCATGACATCAACATAACAAGAGAAGCACCGAATTATAGTGCAAAATCTTAAAAGCAAGACAATTCAATAATGATAAAAAGGCCGGTGGAAAACTTCCACCGGCCTTTTACCATATATAAGGGGGTACCCCGGATTCGTAATAGATTTTTTATTGCATCTTTCGGGTTTAATCCATTCCTAGGAAATCAACATCAAATACCAATACTGAGTTGGCCGGAACCCTTGCGACGTTTTCATTGTCTTGATAGGCATAGGGAGATGGGATGATAATGGTGGCTTTTGCGCCACTTCTAATTCTCTGAAACCCTAAAGTAAAACCTTGAATGGCTCCACCATTAGAAGTACTTTGCCCAAGGAAGAAAGAAAATATATCATAATTTCTGTCTTCATCATAAATGTCATTTTCTATGGCCACGTCTTCAAGGTTGGAGTCAAAAACAGTCCCATCCAACAAATAACCGGTATAATTGGTATAAACCACATTCCCTGAAACAGGCCTAGATCCGGTTCCTTCTTCTGTCACTATGACTACCACTCCCGAAGGATCGTGAATCCTATAAAGACTGTCATATTGAGCAGTTTCTAAATAGGTGTCAATTTTTTCCCTGTCAATGGCTAAATTCCCTTCCGAGTCATAGCTTGGGTAGCCATAGCCACTCAAATTGTTATCACAAGAAAAACTAATTATGGCCACGCAGAAAATAATTATAAATTGCTTCATACTCATCCTTTAGCTATTTGTTTAAGGTTGATAAGGTCTGTTTTCGGTCAGGTCTAACTCAAAAACCAACACAGAGTTTGGTGGGATAGAACCTGCAGCCTGACTTCCATAACCATAATAGGAAGGGATAAGTGCCGTAGCTTTTTCTCCTTCCTTCATTCGAGAAAGTGCAGCGGTCCAACCTTGAATAACACCCGACACTCCAAGCACTAGTTTATAGGGTTCGTAGGTTCTGGATTCGCTATAGAGTCCATTGTCCCTTGCCGTTTGCTCAATGGAAGTGTCAAATACGGTGCCGTCTAGTAACATACCGGTATAATCCACAGCCAAAGTATCTGCGTAAGCTGCTAATTCGCCTTCTTCTACCACTTCCGTAAATAAAAGTACAATACCTGTTCCTTCTATTTCTTCCTTTTTCATGTATTCGTCCGGGAAATTTTGAATATAAGTTTCGATTTTATCGAGATCTTCTTCAAAAATTACGTCCAAATTTTCCTCTTCTGAAACACAGGAAAGTAAAACAGCGAAAAGAGGCATGAGTGCCAAATACTTAATATTTCTAATCATGGTAGGTATGTATATAATAATAGTTACAAAAGCAGTTATTTAATAAGTTACTGCTTTTTTACGTCAGTAACTTCCACGTCAAATATTAAAATAGAGTTAGGTACTATTACTGCTCCTCTTTGGCTAGGCCCATAGGCTAGTGGAGAAGGAATCAATAATTTCGCTTTTGAACCCTTTTTTAACAATTGAAGACCTTCATCCCAACCCGGAATTACCATACCTTGGCCTACACTGAAAGTAAACGGTTCATAAGGTCTTCCTTCTGTATAGGTTCCTGCATCTTTGGCTTTGCTTTCAATACTGGTATCGAATACCGTACCGTCTAGCACATAACCGGTATAGTTTACAGAGATTTCGTCTCCTTGTTCTATTTGGGCGCCTGAGCCTTCTTTCTCTATGACGTAATAAACACCTGATTCTGTCTTGTCAGCGTCCAAATTATTTTCAGAAATATAGCTTTCAATGGATTGGATATCATCTTCCAACTGAACTTTAGCTTCTTCAGCCTGTTTTCTTTGTCCTTCAGCAGCCAAGTCATTGAAGTAATCTTGGAATACTTCTTCTTCCAATACATTTACTACACCTATCTGTATGGTTACTGTTTCGTCATTTTCCAAGAAAGGAGGTACACCTTCAGGGGTGAAGATTTTTTCGGCAGTCGAAGTAATTACGATACTGTCACCATTGTTGAGGTTTAAAAAAATCTCATCAACACCTGTTCTGGCTGTTGCAGTATCTATGTGCTGCAAATAAGGAGGCATTGGTTGATCGTAACTAGAGATAAACAAGGAGTCACTTCCCGTTTTGGCAGTAAAATGATAAACGACAAATTCACCATCTTTGGTTGCTTTGTCACCTTTTGATACATAACGGTATTCAATTCCGTCTGAGGTTGTTTCTGTCTTCTCACAAGAGTACAACAGGGAACTAGATGCCAACACCAAGGCACCAAAAACTAAATTATTGATTTTTTTCATCGACTAATTCTAATTGATTAAATAAGATTTGTTTGTTTTCTTTTATTAATTCTTTAAACCGATCTACGGTTTGCTCTAAATTTACATCTGAAATACCACCGGAAGCATTTTTATGCCCTCCTCCATTAAAGTATTTTGCTGCAAATTTATTTACAGATACGTCTTCAGCAGAGCGAAAAGAGATTTTAACTCCATCTTTCCTTTCTGTAAATAAGGCTGCAATTTTAATTCCGTCCAAAGAAAGGGCATAATTTACCAGACCTTCCGTATCTCCGGTTTGGGATTGGTATTTCCTCAGGTCCTTTTTACTAATAGCAAAAAAAGCAGTGTTAAATTCCGGTAAAATAGTCAACCTTCTGGTAAGGGCAAATCCTAAAAATTTTAGTCGATTTACTGAGTAAGTATCATATATTAGCCGAGCAATCTTGGAGTTGTCAGCTCCCAGATCAATTAATTCCGCTGTTACTAAATGTACATTTTTTGTGGTATTGGGATGTCTGAACCCTCCGGTGTCGGTCATAATTCCCGAATAGAGGCATTCGGCGATGTCCTTATCAATCAGATCTCTATCCCCTACTTTTACCATTATGTCATACAATAACTCACAGGTGGCTGCTGCTTCAGTGCTGCAAAAGCTGAAATCCGCAAAGTCCTCAGGTTCCTGATGGTGGTCTATATTGACAATATAAGCCTTGGATTGACGCACGGAGTCTTCCATTTTTTGAAGTCGACTAAGACAACAGAAGTCCAAGCAGAATATAATATCTGCCTCAGCAATCAATTTTTCAGCTTTCTCAACCTTTTCAGGGTCTTCATAATTTATCACTTCATCATTCCCTTTCATCCAATGAAGGAAAACAGGATAGTCTGACGGCGTAATTACATCCACTTGGTGATTTTTCTTATTTAAATAGCCGGCTAAAGCTAATGAAGATCCAAGCGCATCTGCGTCAGGTTTATGATGGGTTGTGATAATAATCTTTTTGGACGAAGCTGAAGAAATCTGTTCTTTAAATAGATTTATATTCTGCATGTGTAATAATTGAGTACCGTATTTAAAAAACACAGATGACAAAGTTCCATATAATTTTCTGAAATTCCCAATTCCTATTTTATCGAAAGATAGACTTTATTTATTATCTGTTTTAAACTTTCGCACTTTAACTTAAAAGGATTAATTTTACAACCTTAACTAATAATCCAAATAAAATTTTATGGCTACCAATAGAACGTTTACCATGATCAAGCCTGATGCCTTCGGTGCTGGAAATTCAGGAGCAATTTTAAAAATGATCGAAGAGGCAGGATTTAAAATCATTGCATTGAAGAAAACCCAGCTGAATGAAGAATTGGCGGGAGAATTTTACAAAGTTCATGAAGAAAGGCCCTTTTACAGCGCATTGTGTAAGTATATGTCTTCAGGACCCATTATTGCCGCAATTTTAGAGAAAGACAATGCCATTGCTGATTTTAGAAAATTAATAGGTGCTACCAATCCTGATGATGCAGAGGAAGGCACCATTAGAAAATTATACGCTACCTCCATTGAGGCAAATGCCGTTCATGGATCTGACTCTGATGAAAATGCTGAAATTGAAGGAAGCTTCTTTTTTAATGCATTTGAAAAATAAAGTTAATCTGTTTTCTATCCCTCTCAGAGTTTGAGAGGGATAGAAAAATTTAAGATTTTTTAACAATTGTTGATGATTCATTAGGTTCAAAATCACAGCCTTAACGGATTTTTTTTAATTTGGCGACAGATAAACCTGATACGCCATGCGAATAGTATTCTCTACTTTATATTTTGTATTCATCCTTGTTAGCTCAAGTTTTTCTCAAAATTCTTTGCCTAGGATTAAAGTGTCTGACAATCAAAGGTTTCTTGTAAAAGAAGATGGAAAGCCCTTTTTTTGGATGGCAGATACAGCCTGGGAGTTGTTTCACAGATGTGATGATGAAGAAATAGACTATTACCTAAACAAGCGGGCCGAACAAGGGTTCAATGTAATACAAGCAGTAGCATTGGCAGAAATTGATGGCCTAAACAGCCCAAATGCCTATGGAGAAACTCCTTTATTTGAAAATGACCCTACCCAACCCAATCCCCGATATTTTGATTATATCGCTAAAGTATTGAACAAAGCAGCAGCAAAAGACATGTATGTTGCCTTGCTACCTACTTGGGGGGATAAAGTTTTCAAGAAAGGCTGGGGTGTAGGGCCTGAGGTTTTTAATGTGGATAATGCGGAAGTTTTTGGTAGATGGATGGGGCAGAGATTCAAGGATTTCACCAATTTGATATGGGTTATAGGTGGTGATAGAAATCCAAGAGAGAACAGCACAGATGTTGAACTCTGGCGGGCCATGGCCAAAGGAATTGCTAGTGGCACCGGGGGCATTGAAAATACCCTGATGACTTTCCACCCCCAGCCTTCAGCTCCGGGAGGATCAAGCAATTGGTTTCATAATGACGAGTGGTTGGACTTTAATATGCACCAAACGGGTCATTGTCCGACCCAAGCTACCTATAAAAAAATCAACCACGATTATAATCTAGCACCCATAAAGCCCACTATTGATGGGGAGCCACTTTATGAAGATCATCCCAATTGCTTTAAGCCGGAAGAATTAGGGCACAGCATCCCGGAAGATATTCGCAGAATCATGTATTGGAATGTTTTTGCTGGTGCTTTTGGTCAGTCCTATGGCTGTCATGCAGTCTGGCAGATGTTTACGGCGGAGAGGGAAGGAATCAATCTGCCCTTGCGCCCTTGGAAAGTTGCCTTGGATCTCCCTATGGCCACACAAGTTCAACACCTTAAAAACCTGATGTTGAGTAGGCCTTATTTGACCAGAGTTCCGGATCAGCTTATGGTGGTTGATACCCAAGTAGATGATGAGAGTTATGTGATAGCTACCAGAGATCAGGAGGGCAGTTATGCGATGATTTATATTCCTACAGGAAAAGAAGTCACCTTAAACACCTCCATTTTGAAATCCAAAACCTTGAAATGCTCATGGTATGATCCGCGGACAGGTGCTTGGTTTGATGCCGGAATTGTCAGCAGTTCCCCATCATTTACTTACACAGCACCAAGTACGGGTGGCAAAGGACACGATTGGGTGATGGTATTGGACGCCATGTAGAAAGCTTTTCTTGCTTACTTTATTCCATTTTTTTCTTAAAAAACACCTGCCTAACCCACCTTGGTAAAAAGATGGCTCCTAATAATAGGTAGGGATAATAAGAAAACATCCGCCAAAGTATACTGGTCACAAAGGTATAACCGGTAAGGAATTCGTTGAAGAACTGTGTAAAGAAAAACTCTGCAGTTCCACTGCTTCCGGGGGTTGGGCTGATCATCATCACGATCCACATAATGATTTGCCTTGCAAAAACTACCACATGTTGGAAGACAGAAAGTGTTTCAAAGGCCGAAATAAGGGCATTGAGCATTAAGTATCTTGAAGACCAAATGAAGATGGTCGTTAGGATAATAATCAGCCAATATTTGAAATTTTTTCCTTTAAGTTCCTTGCTAGCTTCAATGATTTGATCGCCATAATTATTGGCTTGGTACTTCCATTTTCGAAGCCATTTGATAGAAAACAACCTAAGCATTATCCACTTAAAAACCCTAGGTCGATAAAATAAGGCCAAAGCCATCAATACGGAATATATGGTATACAAGGTGTAACTTCCCCAAAACAGGTATTCCAAACTTGATCCCAACCTCATTTCCAACACTCTGCTTTCAGGGAAAATATAGCCTTGGGCCAAAAACAAAATGATGGGAGCCCCTAAGACAAAAAATAAATTGTCCATAATGGCGGTAAGCATGGTGAAGGCCAAAGCTTTCCCCAGTGGGATGCCTTCTTTATTTAGGATAAATACAGCTACTGCCGTTCCTCCAACAATAGACGGTGTCACGGCAGAGGCAAATTCCCACAAGATGATGACATATATGGCCCTGGTCCAAGTCAAGTGTTTATTGGTTACTTCTCTGATTCGGAAAACATAACCGGCATCTCGTAAGACGATAAAAACCACTGCCAATAATATGGACCAAATTGAAGCATCAAAAACTCCCCTTAAAGTTTGGGCATTTACAGTCGGATCCATGTAAAACATGGCAAAGACTATGGCGATCCCAATAAACACAGGAACCCAAACCTTATTTGGATTTAAGGTTTTAAATACTTCCCTATTGTCTAATTTCATAAGTTTTCTACAGGTATAGCTTCTAATCGTTCTACCCAGAAATTGTTAAACCCCTCTCCTATTTTTATTGTCACCAGCGTAAGCTGAAGGAGCTCTAAAATGGCTAAAAAAGTATAGATAATAAAAATTTTATCAGGATTCAGAACAATAAAGTCTGAAAAAGGGATTCTGGGATTTTCTTCCAATCGATCTAAAACCAATGATTTTTGTTGTTCTATGGAATAGGGATATTGAATCACGGTATGCTTTGTGGTATCTTGGCTATGCGCATATTTCGTCAATACCCTTTGGTACACTTTTAATAAGCGATACAGGTCAAGGTCCTGAAGTTCGGCATCCACCTGGTCTATTTGATTGATCTGCTTGAGCTCTTGCACCACATTGCCTCTGGCAAATTTGGACATTCTATCCTCTTCCATTCTGGCAAGTTCGCCCACCACAGACTTGTACTTTTTATATTCCAACAAATGCTTTATTAGATCTTCCCGAGGATCTATTTCTTCTCCATCCTCATTAAGTTCAGGCCTAGGGAGCAACATTTTCGATTTTACTTTCATAAGCGTGGCTGCAAATAATATAAATTCGCTTGCCACTTCGATCTCCATTTTTTCTAAATGATGAATATAATCTAGAAAATCATTGGTGATTTTAGATATAGGAATATCATATATATCCAGTTCATCACGCTCAATGAAGAACAGCATAAGGTCAAATGGCCCTTCGAATAAAGGTAATTTGATTTCGAAACTCACTGGATAAGATTATTTTTTGTTATTTTTGTATTTCTTATTGTGTTCAAAGATATCACATATCTTGTTAAATCAATAGGCATGTCAATAATTTCCATAAAGGTATGGAGGCCTGAATAATTATTGGTAATATTAAACATTATATCCTATGATTAGGTTATAGTTTTCTGTAAATGAAGATAAGTATATGCAAATAGAACCTGGAAAGTTACTTAGAGGAATCCATTACCCGGAAGACCTTAAAAACCTCAGTAAAGACCAATTGGTTCAAATCTGTGATGAATTGAGACAGTTTATCATTGACCATGTTTCTGTATATGGAGGTCACTTTGGTGCTGGCTTAGGTGTCGTGGAACTTACTGTAGCATTGCATTATGTGCTCAATACTCCTGATGATCAATTGATTTGGGATGTGGGGCATCAGGCTTATGGGCACAAGATCCTTACCGGCCGTAGGAATGACTTTCATACCAATAGATTATACAAAGGCCTATCCGGATTTCCCAAAAGGAAAGAAAGTCCTTTTGATTCTTTTGGCGTTGGGCATTCCAGTACTTCCATCTCTGCTGCCTTGGGAATGGCCATGGCTTCAAAATATAAGGGCGATACCAAAAGACAACATGTTGCCGTAATAGGGGATGGTGCGATGACAGGGGGAATGGCCTTTGAAGCAATGAATCATGCCGGTGTTTCAGACAGTAATATGGTGATCATCCTCAATGACAATTGCATGTCTATTGACCCCAATGTTGGTGCATTAAAGGATTACCTTACAGATATCACCACCTCCCATACTTATAATAAGGTGAAGGACGAAGTATGGCACCTGCTGGGTAAAATAAGTAAATTTGGTTTCAGTGCTCAAGATGTAGTCTCAAAAGTAGAGGGGGCCATAAAATCTGCCTTGTTGAAACAAAGCAATTTGTTTGAGTCCTTAAATCTGCGCTATTTCGGTCCGGTAGATGGACATGATGTAAATCATCTGGTGGAAGTACTCAATGACCTTAAAGATATTCCGGGACCAAAAATCCTTCATTGTATTACTGTAAAAGGTAAAGGATACGCACCCGCAGAAAAAGATCAAACCAAATGGCATGCGCCGGGGAAATTTGATAAAATTACCGGTGAAATAGCCAAAAAAATACCTACTACTCCTCAAGCACCAAAATATCAGGATGTTTTTGGACACACTTTGGTCGAGTTGGCAGAAAAGAATGATAAAATCGTGGGGGTTACGCCTGCAATGCCCTCCGGCTCTTCCATGAATATCATGATGAAGGCTTTTCCTGATCGATCCTTTGATGTGGGAATAGCAGAACAGCATGCAGTTACTTTTTCTGCAGGATTGGCTACACAGGGTTTGGTACCCTTTTGTAACATCTACAGCACCTTTATGCAGCGGGCCTATGATCAGGTGATTCATGACGTTTGTCTTCAAGATTTGCCCGTTGTGTTTTGTCTGGATCGGGCAGGATTTGCCGGTGCAGATGGACCTACCCACCATGGTGCATATGATTTAGCGTATCTGCGTTGCGTACCTAATCTTGTGGTTAGTGCCCCCATGAATGAAGAGGAGCTGCGAAACCTAATGTTATCAGGAGCAGAGCATCAGGCCCCTTATGCCATCAGGTATCCAAGAGGGCAGGGAGTTATGCCAGATTGGAGAAAGCCCCTAAGAAAAATACCTACAGGTCAAGGCAGAATAATTACAGAAGGTAAAGATCTTGCCATTCTAAGTATTGGTCATATTGGTAATTATGTGCTCGACAATGCCGAGAAGTTTGAATCGCTAGGGCTTAGTATTGCTCATTATGACATGCGATTTGTCAAACCCCTTGACGAGTCATTGTTGCATGAGGTTTTTGGTAAATTTGACAAAGTGATTACTGTGGAAGACGGTTGCCTGATGGGAGGATTTGGTAGCGCTGTCTTGGAATGGATGATGGACCATGATTATCAAGCCAAAATAAAACGTTTGGGTATTCCGGATAAAGTAATTGAACACGGAGAGCAAATTGAATTGCATCATGAATGCGGTTTTGATCCTTCGGGCATCTTGCAAACGGTGAAAGATATGATGAACCTAAATGTGGAAGATAAAATAAAGATTTAAAAGAAGCGTCTTATTATTGATGAGGAAATCCCACCGGTTTCCTCATTTTTTTTTAAATTGGACCAATGTACAAGTAATTTAATCCGCTTCTTTTATGTCCAAAATAATAAACCCAAGAAGGGAATTTTTGAAGAAGGCTTCGGCTGCGTCCGTTGCGCTGACTTTTAGCCGGCCCTCATTTACAAAACCCTTAGACACAAAGAAAAATAAACTTCCTCAATGGCGGGGCTTTAATTTGCTGGATTTTTTTAATCCTGTTCCGGAAAACGGACGGAAAACAAAAACTGCTTATTATCAATACATGGCCGATTGGGGGTTTGATTTTGCCAGAATCCCTATTTCCTATCCAAGTTATTTGTCTTTTGATCGAAGTAAGCCCATACGTCCAGATGAGGTGTTGCAGTTCAATAGTAAAATATTGGATGAGGTGGATGAAATTGTTCACAACTGTCATCAACAAGGTTTGCACGTTAGTTTAAACTTACATAGGGCCCCGGGATTTTGTATCAATGCTGGTTTTGAAGAGCCCTATAATCTTTGGGAGGACGAAGAAGCTTTGGAAGCCTTTTGTGCCCACTGGGAAATGTGGGCCAAACGGTACCAAAATATATCTTCCAAGAAGTTAAGTTTTGATTTGGTCAATGAGCCCTACAAAAGACTTAACCCGAATGATCAGCATTCTCCGGGGGGACCAGTTCCGGTAAATGAATATAGGAAAGTGGCAGAAGCTGCGCTGAAAACAATAAAAGGGATCAATAAAAACCGATTGGTCATTGCAGATGGAAATGGGGGTGGAGGTATGGCAATACCTGAATTTGCTGATTTAGATTTGAACCAAAGTTGCCGTGGCTACTTCCCCATGCATATTTCACATCACAAAGCCCCTTGGGTTTTTAAGGACCCTGAAAGCCTGTCGGAGCCCAATTGGCCGGGCACGCACAATGAACGCTATTATAGCAAATCAGACTTGGAAAAACATTACGAGCCTTGGGTTGCTTTGCTAAAGCAAGGAGTGGGGGTACACTGTGGAGAGTTAGGATGCTACAATAAAACTCCACATAAAGTCTTTTTATCCTGGTTTGAAGATATTTTAGACATATTGGATGACAATGGAATAGGCTTCGGACTATGGGAGTTTTCCGGTTCCTTCGGATTGCTAAACTCCGGAAGGACAGATATTGAATATGTAGATTGGTATGGAGAGAAATTAGATAAGGAATTGCTAAAATTATTAATGAAATATGCCTAAGATATCCTATTGGAAAAAAGGGAAAGGCCAAGCACTTGTTTTGCTTCCCGGTTTTTGCGAAACAAAGGAAATGTGGGAAGATTTTGTAGGACCACTATTGACAAGCTGTGAAGTTTGGTGTCCTGATTTACCGGGATTCGGAAGCAGTGATGCTTATAAAAGTGATTTTACCATTTCAGATATAGGGAAAAAAATTGCCTTATGGATGCTAACCAATAATATAGGAAATGCAAGCCTCATAGGTCACTCCCTTGGTGGGTATTTGGCCTTGGAGATGGCCAAACTCCCTAATCTTAACTTAAGAGGTTTGGGATTGTTTCATTCTACGGCTTACCCCGATAGTGAAGAAAAAAAGGTCAACAGGGAAAAAACAGTGGAATTTGTAAACAAGCATGGAGTAAGCAAATTTATCAGCTCTTCATTGCCCTTATTGTTTAAAAGGGAAAACAGAGATCGCTGCAAGGAAGATATTGACCAACTGATAGCCCACGCTAGCCAACTTCCAAAGGACAGCATAGTAAAATATTTGAAAGCCATGCGAGACAGAAATGACAATAGAGAAACATTTGCAGCCTTTCCCAAGCCAAAATTGATGATCTGCGGGGTTGAGGACACTGCCGTCACCCTAGATGACAGCCTGACCCACAAGAAATTTGTCGATCAGTTCTGTCAACTTTCGGATTGCGGACATATGGGAATGTTTGAACAAAAGGAAAAAGCCCAAGCTGCCATTTGTGATTTTATGGAAAGCTTGAAAACCTAACCTAGTAGGTAGCCCTTCCTCCAGATAAATCAAACACAAATCCGGTATTAAAACTGGCTTCCTCAGAAAGTATCCAACTAGCAATAGAAGCTGCTTCATCAACAGTACCAAGGCGCTGCATAGGAATTTTTGAAGCCATATATTCCAATTGTGCAGGATCAGTATCTTTGTTCATAGCGGTTAGAATAACCGCAGGGGCCAATCCATTGACTGTTATTCCGGAGGTTGCATACTCTTTCCCCAAGGCCTTTACCAAACCTATTACGCCTGCTTTGGTGGCAGAATACCCCACCATGTTCGGGTTTCCTTCTTTACCTGCAATAGAAGCAATAAGGAGAATTCTACCATATTGGGCCTTTTCCATATATTTTAAGGCATATTTGGCAGTTAAAAAAGAGCCCTTCAAATTGACATTATATATTTTGTCGAATTCTTCAGTTGCATAATCGGTAATTTTTGTTTGGGTAGGGCCGACTATTCCTGCGGAATTTACCAGGATGTCAAGTTTACCAAAGTGAGTGACAGTAGCTTGATACGCATCTTGTACAGCTGCTTCTTTTGAAATGTCAACAACAATTGCTTTTACCGGCATGCCGGCCTCTTGCCATTCCTTTTCTAAGGCAAGTAGTTTGTCTTGATTGAAGTCCCAAAGCGCAATGCTTGCACCTTCTTTAGCCAGCCTCTCGGCAATGGCTTTGCCTATGCCATCTGCAGCACCGGTTATTACTGCAACCCTGTCTTTATACCTAGATTTAGTCATTGAAATATTTTTTGGATTTTCTACTTTTAAAATTAAGAAAGTGGGAATGAATTTTACTTACAACTACCTTAGATTTAAGAAAAATCTTTTTAGCCAAAGATTCATTTTTTTGATTTCTGCCACAATGTTTACAACAAATATTTTAAATTACTAAAAGAATTATATAGACATGAAGCTTCATGATCTCAATTTTTATAAAATTCTTGGCCTTATGATTGCTAGGATCTAGTAAAAATGGTGGGTAATAAGCCATATACAGACAAGAACGTTTGACCTTCGTTTAGAAAATTCTGCTGAATTTAAACCTAACCGCACAATCTTGAGTTACATTAATTAAATACACACTAATAAAATATACCTGAATATCAATTGACAAAATAACCTGATAATAATTGGCGAGGATTTATATACAAACCTTCAAGTGGTTGAAAATTAATCTGTTTATGACTTGGCAATTATTGGGGTAACTTAAACACAAACCGTTATGAAAAAGTCCAGACACCTAATTGTTCTAATCTTGCTCTTATCTTTTACCTCATGTAGCTCACTCAACTCAATGAATCCACTTAGTTTACTTACCGGAAACAAATGGAAGCTTGCCGGAATGATGGGGAATGCCCTTGATGTAGGAAAATTTGCTGATGCTTTGCCAATGCTAATTTTTATGGACGGTGGCAAGTTGAGCGGTTTTACCGGGTGTAATAATTTTTCGGGAAATTTTAACCTGGATGGAAAAAACCTTTCCCTAGATCCTGGTGCGATGACCAAGAAAGCATGTCAGGGTACAGGGGAAAATGAATTTTTGAATGCGTTATCTAAGGTAAGTGATTTTAAAGTCAGCAAAGATAATTTGACATTGATGGATGGAGCCAAGGAACTACTGCGATTTGTTCCCGAAAATTAAATCCGTTGTAAATATATTATTTCATTTGATGGATTTTAAATACACATGAGCTTTAAACCCATTAACCGGTTTTACTTGCCATATTCTCAAATTCCATATCAAATTGTTTACCTGTACAATTATTATCAATCACCTGAATTATCAATTGGAATGAAAAAGAGGGAAAGTTCCACGGTGGCTTTTTTGAATAGAAGCTTTAACATTTCCTGTGGCGATGTCTCCAAAACCGTTTAATTAATTATCGGACTATAATTGGCCCCATGGAAGAAAAAGCAGATTACCCATCCAAAAAGAAGACCATCAGTGAATGGGTTCACATGTATGGTGATTATCTATTTAGTTGGGCTTACCATAAAACAAGTTGTAATGAAACGGCAGAAGACCTAGTTCAGGAAGTATATTTTGCTGCATTCAAAAACTATGAAAAGTTTGAAGGGAGAAGTAGTCCTAAGACTTGGTTGTTGAAAATCTTGAATAACAAGATAATTGATCATTACAGAAAATTATCCATTAAAGAAGCCAAACAAGAGGATTCTACCAGTCAGTTTACCGATTCATTTTTTAATTCCATAGGCAATTGGAAAGCAAATGGACTTGAGGAGGCTTGGGCAGAGGAAGAGCACTTGTTGGATAATGTGGCCTTTAATGAAGTGATGGAGATTTGTATAAATGACTTGCCGGCCAAATGGAGGCTGGCAATTTTATCCAAGTTCCTGCTCGAAAAAGAAGCGGTAGCAATTTGTCAGGATTTGGACATCACTGCGTCTAATTATTGGCAGGTGATCCACAGGGCCAAATTACTTTTAAAGAAGTGTTTGGAAGTCAACTGGTTTGCCAAACAATAACACCAAAGCATGATTATGGAAAAACTGATGAGTCGTATGCTGCTTTCATGTAAGGAAGCGACCTATTTGGTAGAAAAACAAATGGAGTCTCCTCTGACTATTATGGAAAAGTTCAGGTTAAATATTCATTTGAGACTTTGTAAAGTTTGCAATGCTTACCAGCATCAGAGTGAAACCATTAACATCGCCTTGAAAAAATGGACCGAGGAGAGTGTCATGTCTAAAGAACTTCCTTCCGAAGTTAAATCAGAAATTTTAAAAGAAATTAATCGCTAAAATAATTTAAAGTTTTTGTCAGGAAGCTAACATGTTCGCGTCTATTCGGTTATAAAAGTGAAATGCTAATGAGAAACAAGGATTGTAGGTTCCTTTTTCTCAGCACATTTTATGACCTGCAAAATAGACCTAATATGGAATTAAGTACTTTTCAAAAAGAGCTGAATGACAATAACCCATTTGATTTTTCAGCATTAAAAGCTGTTTTTCTAAACTGCACCCTAAAAAAGTCACCTGAAAACTCTCATACTGCAGGATTAATCAGTATGAGTGAGGGTATCATGCGTGCGAATGGGGTTGCAACTGAAGTCATTCGACCAGTGGACCACCAAATTGCTTTTGGTGTTTATCCTGACATGACGGAACATGGTTGGGACAGGGACGATTGGCCTGCAATTCAAGATAAGGTAATGGAAGCAGATATTTTGATATTGGGGAGCCCTATTTGGTTAGGTGAAAAATCCTCCATTGCCTCTCTGGTAATAGAACGTTTGTATGGCTATTCTGGAAAAATGAATAATAAAGGTCAATATGCCTATTATGGGAAGGCTGGTGGTTGTTTGATTACAGGTAATGAAGATGGTATCAAACATTGTGCGATGAATATTTTATACAGTCTTCAGCATTTAGGATATGTCATTCCACCGCAAGCGGATGCAGGGTGGATAGGCGAAGCCGGCCCCGGGCCTTCTTATTTGGATAAAAATTCAGGTGGGCCTGAAAATGACTTTACCAATAGAAATACCACTTTTATGACTTGGAATCTGATGCATCTGGCTCAAATGCTTAAACAGAGTGGTATCCCTGCATATGGTAATCAAAGAGATGCTTGGGACAACAGATCTAACAAAGACCATCCAAATCCGGAGTACCGGTAAGTTCAATTCGCCTTAGTGTCACTGTTATTAATATAATTATTCACCCCAAACTTCTGTAACCATGGGAAATTTACGTTTACTAAAATTTTATCTGTTTATTGCTACATTTTTTTTAGCAATCACATGTGCCAAAGCGCAGCAAACAAGTATACCTGAAAAAGATCAATATTTTGATTTCGCTTTTGGAGTTGGAGAAAATAGCCTTACAAGTTATTCCTTGTCTTGGAACCAAAATTATGGGCTCTTCGCTTCTAAAAAACTAAGGTTAGGTTATGGTGTTCGATTCTCGGGACTAAACGGTAAAGAAATAAACTATATCACTGCTCCTGCAAATCTAACAGGAGATGATGCCACCATTGATACTTTGTATATGGGGAAAGCCAATACCATGGCTTTGAATGCAATGATAAATATTCAATATCAATTTCACCCGAAAATTAAACTCGGATTTAATATCGATGCCTTAGGTCTCGGTTTTGGCGGGGAGCAAAGTGCCAATTTTATCAGCTCAGAAAACACAGGTCAGTTTCCGGAAAACCTAAATGCAAAACCTACTTCCTTTAACTTGCTTTTGGTAGGAGATAATGATATCGGTCAATTGAAATCTGAATTTTACCTGGCATATGCTGTTGCTGAGAAAGCATGGCTTAGGGCAGGTTTTGACATGACATTCTCAGAATATACAAGCAATCAGGTGCTGACCAATGAAAACGATAGGTTCAGAAATAAAGCCACCTTGTTTTTCCTGGCTGTTTCCTATAATCCTTTTTAATGATTTAGAATAAACACAAACATATCATGAAATCTTCAATCTTAATCTTCCTGTTTTATTATTTATTTGCGCCTAATGTAGTCGCTCCTGTATACGGCCCTCCAAATAATTTTGAAGAATCTTACATCAAATTCAATATTCGAAACCTTGGGCTTAATGTAGAAGGCGCTTTTAAATCGTTTAAAACCACGGTGAATTACAATAAATCTCAACCAGAGAAAAGTAGCTTTTCGGCAGAAATACAAACAAATTCTATAGACACGGGCATCAATAAGCGAGACAATCACCTAAAAAAAGCAGAGTACTTTGATGTAGCCAAATACCCCATCATAAGCTTTCAATCCACAAAGGTTTCTGCAGCAGGAGAAGATGGACTCTTGGTTTTAGGAGACTTGACCATAAAAGGGAAAACACTCCCAATTACCCTAAACGTCACCATTGCTGACAAAGGATCTTCAAAGGAATTTAATATCAAAGGGGAACTCGACCGAAGAGATTATAAAGTGGGAGGAAGTAGTTGGGTAATGTCCGATGATGTCTACTTAGACTTACTTATTGTAAATTAATTTTCAGTTTAGTTGCTTGCCTCAGGTTCTATTGCTTTCACCCACTTCTCCTTGTTAATTACCTGTAAGTGTCACCCATAGCTTATCCCTCGAAAAGCCAAAAGCTTAATAAATAGAATGTCTTTAATTTCGAAGTGCTATATCGCCACCATGCTATTGTTGGCTTTGATTTCCAAGGCTGAGTCGAGGCAATCGAAGCAAGACAGTACAATATTTAAGGCTTTGCCTTTGGCATATTTCACACCTGAAACAAGGATTACGGCAGAGGGCTTTGCTTTCTATAGTTTTTATGCCAATAAAAGCCAAAGAAAGTCCAATTTGCGGATGTTTGTCACCTACACCCAAAACAAACAGTATTTGCTAATACTACCTTGGCAGGTTTATACTTCCGGGGATCAGTATTTCCTGAAAGGAAGCATTGATTACAGGAAATTTCCTGAATATTATTATGGATTGGGAAACAATACCAAGGAGGCCTCTAGGGCACTTTATGAATTCAAAGCCCTAACATTTACGAGCAAAATTTATAAAAGGCTAAAAAAAGACACCTATATTGGCCTGGCGCTTCGAGGCCAATGGCTGGAACCAAAATTTCCGGAGATGGAGCCTCTTTTTGCGGATGTTATGGAGGGGAATGGAAGAGAGGGCTATAGTTATGTGGGCTTTGGACCCTCCATGATGTGGGACAAAAGGGATCATATTTTATCCCCTTCTTCCGGGAGTTTTATCGAATTTACACCTTTAATTGGTTTAGGGAAAAGCAATCATTCTGCGCTTAATTTTGGTTTACTCAGTATGGATATTAGGCATTATCTGGCACTTTCTGATCATATTACCTGGGCCAATCAATTATTGACTCAATTGTCTTTTGGTGATGTGCCCTTTCGAACTTTACCAACTTTGGGAGGACCATTTCTTCATAGAGGATACTACCAAGGAAGGTTTAGAGACAATCATTCAGCCATTGTTCAATCTGAATATAGGCAACATGTAATCGGGCGGTTTGGCTTTGTAGTATTCGGTTCCGCAGGAAGAGTTTATCAATCTTTAAAGGAGAAATTATATAAAAACATACACCTTGCTGCCGGTGGAGGCCTTAGGGTTCGCATAAGTAAAAAGGACAGGACCAATGTAAGGTTGGATTATAGCTTTACTTCTGATTCACGTGGTTTCTATATCTATTTTGCAGAGGCTTTTTAATCAAATGAAATTTAAAAGTAACTTCATAACAAAACTGATGCACTGGGAATATTGGCCAACATGGCTGGTTTATTCGCCTGTGGTATTTTATTACCTGATACTTTCAGTTAGGGCCAGGTCTTTCTTTTTCTTCACCCAGGCAAATCCGGACATGGAAATGGGTGGGCTTTATAATTGCAGCAAATACCGTCAGCTTCGTAAACTCCCGCCTGAGCTAATACCAAAAACAGTTTTTCTCCAATCGGGAACATCTTTTAAAATGGCCCAAAAAGCCCTTGCCAAAATGGCAATTAATTTTCCCTTGATCGCTAAACCCGATAGGGGAGAAAGAGGCACAGGAGTGAAAGTTGTTGAAAATGAAGAGGAGCTTGCTACATACTTAAAGCGGAATAGCACAGATATACTATTGCAGGAATTTATTCAAACGTCTTTTGAGGCAGGCGTATTTTATTACAGGCTACCTAGTAAAAAATTTGGGATAATACCTTCCATCGTTTTAAAGGAGTTTCTGACAGTTGTGGGTGATGGTAAAACCAGTCTTAAAGACTTGGTGGATGAATCGCCCCGAGGAAGATTAGTGAGCAGGAAATTGTTTGATGGCGGTGGCTTGGACTCTGAAGAGGTTTGCCTTTAGGAAAAAAAAAGTTGCTTGAACCCATTGGTAATCACAATCGTGGCACCAAATTTCTTGATGGATCAAGACATACAAGCCCTTCCCTCGAACGGTTTTTTGATAAGTTGAGTCTTCGGTTAGGTACTTTTTATTATGGAAGGGTGGATTTAAAAGCAAACTCTTTGGAAGATTTTGTTCAAGGAAAAGGAATTAAGGTATTGGAGATTAATGGGGTGAATGCAGAGCCGGCTCATATTTATGATCCTGACACAAAATTGCGGGAAGGGATCAAGACGCTTTTAAAACATTGGACTGTGATCTATAAAATTAGTAGGGAAAATAATATGTTGCAGCATTCAACTACCTCATTAAAAGATGCTTGGGAGCATTATATGCAAAGAAAAAAAATAAAATAATGACTGTGTTATGTCAGGTTTTATGGGCAAATACGTCTATTTTAAAGAACGGTTTTTTACTGTAATCAAAATTAGGATTCCGAATATTGAATTATGAAAGCTGAATGTAAACAAAACCTAGAGCAAATTTCCCCTGTTTTGTGCGGGTACTTTTTAGTTTAAAATTATAAGGTTGATTT